>MDTG01317345.1_pt1 | contig 15967 bp, 14 predicted proteins | sample 811421 | NCBI WGS metagenome assembly MDTG01 (sample SAMN05326645, study PRJNA326480) | marine metagenome | isolation source: seawater | place: Pacific Ocean: South East | collected 2011 | reverse complement strand
TTTTCACTTTTTTTAAAATTAAAAAAATTAAATAAAACTATAATTTTTGCAACTCATAATAGAGAACTTGCCAACAGGGCAGATTACAAGTTGTTTATTTCTGATGGTAATATAAAACGAGTAAATGCTCGAAAATGAAAACAACTTCAATAATATTAAAATTCACACACAGTACTCAATTTGTGAAGGTGCAATCAAGATTGAAGATTTAGCAGAACATTGTAAAAAAAATAAAATTAAGTCTATAGGATTAGCAGATAGTTTTAACCTATGTGGCGCATTAGAATTTTCAGAAAAAATATCTAAAGTGGGAACTCAGCCAATAATTGGTACACAAATTAACATTAAATATCAAAGCTTGTTTGGTAAAATAACCCTTTACGCAAAAACTGAAGATGGATATAAAAATTTAACTAAGTTATCTTCTTTGAGTTATTTAAAAAGCAAAGAAAATGAAGAACCTTCATGTAAGATAGTTGACTTAATTTCTAACAACAAAGATCTAATTTTACTTACTGGAAACTATAGAGATTTTTTCGGAAAATTATTCCAAGCTAATAAATTAAGAGAATTTCAAGACATGATCAAATTTCTAAAAAATAATTTTAATGATAGAATTTACTTTGAAATTCAAAGACATGATGAAAACGAGGAGAAAAATTTTGAAAATTTTCTTTTAAATAATTCCAAATCTTTAAATATTCCGATCATAGCTACTCAAGAAGTATTTTATATTCAAAAAGAAATGTACGAAGCGCATGACGCTTTAAGGTGTATTGGAGAAAAAAGATTTGTTGATGACAAAAACAGATTCAGATTAAGTGATCAACATTTTTTAAAAAAAAATGAGGATTTAATTAAATTGTACTCTGATATTCCTGAAGCACTTGAAAATAATTATAGTTTTCCATTAAGATTTAGTTTTAAACCAAAAAAATCTAAACCAATTTTGCCCTCTGTTTCTCACAGTAATAGCCATTCATCACAAGCTGAGCTTTTAAAACAAGCTTATGATGGGCTTAACTATCGAATAAATGACTTCATTATAAAAAAAAATTCTAATCTATCAGTAGACGAAATTAAAAGAATTTATGAGGATAGATTAAAACATGAAATAAACATTATTAACTCAATGAATTATTCAAGTTATTTTTTAATCGTATCAGATTATATAAAATGGGCGAAAAGTAATTCAATTCCCGTTGGGCCTGGTAGAGGATCAGGTGCAGGTTCACTAGTTGCATATTGTTTAGATATTACTGATCTTGATCCAATTGAATACAATTTAATTTTTGAAAGATTTTTAAACCCAGATCGAATTTCAATGCCAGATTTTGATATTGATTTTTGTGAGGAAAAAAGAGACCTAGTTTTTGAGTATCTAAAGAAAAAGTACAAAGATGGAGTTGCACATATTATCACATTTGGGAAATTAAAAGCTAGAATGGCTTTAAGAGATGTTGGTAGAGTTTTAGGTTTATCTTATGGCCACGTAGATAAACTCTGCAAGATGGTTCCTTTTGATCCATCCAGGCCGCTGTCTTTACAGGAGTCAATTGATAGAGAGCCTAGATTTAGAGAGGAGATTAAAAAAAATTCAAAAGTTAAAAAACTTTTAGAACTTTCATTGAAATTAGAGGGATTAAATAGAAATATGGCGACACATGCAGCTGGAGTTGTAATAGCAGGTGATAAATTAGCTGAACAATTTCCATTATATATTGATCACAGCTCAAATTTAATTTTACCATCTACTCAATATGATATGTATTCCTCTGAAAATGCCGGGTTAGTAAAATTTGACTTACTAGGATTAAAAACTTTAACTGTTATTGACAAGACTTTAAAAAGATTAAAGAACAAAAATATCATTTTAGATATTAGTAAAATTGACCAAAATGATGAAAAAGTTTTTTCACTCTTAGCTACTGGAGAAACTACAGGTTTATTTCAATTAGAGAGTGCTGGGATGAGAGAAGCTATTAAACAAATGAAACCTAATAGATTTGATGATATTATAGCTTTAGTCGCGTTATATCGTCCTGGACCAATGAGCAATATTCCTATTTATAATGATTGTAAAAATGGGATTAAAGAACCAGATTATATACATCCAATTCTAGAAAGCATCCTCAAACCTACCTACGGGATTATGATTTATCAAGAGCAAGTTATGCAAATCGCACAAACTTTAGCAGGCTTTACAGCTGGAGAGGCAGATATTTTGAGAAGAGCAATGGGAAAAAAAAAGAAAGCTGAACTAGATAAGCAAAAAGAGAGATTTATAGATGGAGCAATTAAAAATGGGATAACCAAAGAAGTTGCAAACTTTGTATTTACAAAAATCGAACCTTTTGCTCAGTACGGATTTAATAAAAGTCATGCAGCTGCCTATGCTTTAATTGCTTATCAAACTGCATATCTAAAAACATATCATAAAGAAGATTTTATTGCTGCAACGATGACCACGGAGTTGACCAATACATCGAAATTAAGAGAATTTGTTGAAGAATTAAAAAGACTTAAAGTTCAAATAATTAGGCCATCTATTAACAAATGTTATTCAGAGTTCAAAGCTTCTGATGGCAAAATTTTTTACGGTCTTGGAGCAATAAAAAATGTAGGTTTTGAGGCAATTTCTAATATTATTGAAGAAAGAGAAAAAAATGGAAAATTCAATTCATTGATTGATTTTATTAATAGAGTGGACTCTAAAGATATAAATAAATTACAATTGGAGGGTTTAACAAAAGCAGGTGTATTTGATGAATTTGATTTAGATAGAAATAAAATATTTCAATCCATACCCAAGATAATACAACAAATAAAAAATATTAATACTGACAAAGATAATAATCAATCTAGTTTATTTGAAAGTAGCTCTGAGCAAGAGATAAATTTTGAATTTTTATCATCAGAAGCATGGAGTCAAAAAGAACTTTTATCAGAAGAGTTTAAATCACTCGGTTTTTATATTTCCAATCATCCTTTAAATGAGTATGTTGATATATTCGAGGAACTTCAAATAAATTCCTATCATAAATTTGTAAATAGCAAAGAAAATGAGAGTTTTGTAGCCGGCACTATAATGTCTATTCAAGAGAAAAAAAGTTCAAAAGGCACTCCTTACGCAATTGTAAAATTTAGTGATCAAAAAGGAGAATTTGAACTGTTTTTATTTTCCGAAATACTAGTTAATAATAGAGACAAATTAAAAGAGTCAGAATCTTTTGTATTAACATTGCAAAAAGATAAAATTTCAGACAAAAACTCTAATAGAAGATTAAATGTTAAAAAAATAGATAGTTTAGAAGAGTTAATTAAAAATCCTTATTCAAAAGTTACAATAGAACTAAAAAGTAATTTTAAAGTTAGCGAGATTAAAGAAATATTGTCATCGAACGGTGAAACCGAAATAAGTTTAATTGTTAAACAAGAAAATAAGAAAATCGTTTATTCCCTTCAAAACAACAGAAAATTTCAACTAAAACATCTAAAAGCATTAAAATCTAAGGATTATGTCGAAAAAATAACAGTTTAGTGTATTGATTTTTTAAATTCTTTGTATATATCAATAATTAATTTCGCACACAGTTTCAAGGGTATTGCCCTACCGGTCCAATTTTTTGGAATTACTGTGGTGGATTAACCGGAAAAACTATGAACGTACCTAAGATAGATATAAAGCAACTTTTAGAGGCTGGAGTGCATCTTGGCCATAAGACTCTGAGGTGGAACCCCAAGATGAAAAAATATATCTTTGGAGAAAAAAACTCTATTCACATAATTGATCTAACTCAAACGGTAGAATTTTTAAAAAACGCATTAGTTCAAGTTCATAAGGTAATTTCAAATGGTGGAAAGTTACTTATAGTTTCAACAAAAAAACAAGCTTCTGAACAAGTGAGTGATTTAGCAAAAGAAACAGGTCAGTATTATGTCAATTATAGATGGCTGGGTGGAATGCTTACTAATTGGAATACTATTCAAAATTCAATTAAAAGACTTAAAAAACTTGAAGATCAATTAACAAAAGAAAACTTAGGTTTTACAAAAAAAGAAATAATAAAATTTGGAAAAGAAAAAGAGAAACTTCAAAGATCCTTAGGTGGAATTTCTGAAATGAAAAAACCACCAGATTTAATTTTTATTATTGACACTAATATTGAGTCCTTGGCTGTAGCGGAGGCAAAAAAATTAGACATTCCAATAATTGCGGTTCTAGATACTAATTCTGATCCAACTGGAATTAATTATCCTATTCCAGGAAACGATGATGCAAGAAGATCAATTAATCTTTATTGTGATTTAATAAAAAATACAATTAAGGATGCTGAAAAATTTATTAAAGGATCAGATGAAAAAGAAAATATGAAAAAAACATCTGAACATAAACTTAAAAAAAAATAGTAAAAATTTTTTAATGTCAGGCAAAGACTCTTTACAAAATATAAAAAAACTCCGAGAAATGACTGGAGTAGGATTTAAAGACTGTAAAGCAGCTTTAGATGAGAACGAAGGGGATATAGATAAATCTGTTGAATATTTGAGAAAAAAAGGAATTGCAAAAGCTTCAAAAAAAATGAGCAGAACAGCCTCAGAAGGGCTAGTTTTAATTAAAGAGCAGAATGGTCAAGTATCTATAATTGAGATTAATAGCGAGACAGATTTTGTAGCAAAAAATGAGAATTTTATAAACTTTTGTAAAGAACTTTCTGAATTAAATTTTTTAACCAAAGGAAATTTAAAAATTCTTAATACCTCAAAGATGAATAATGGTCTTGCAGTTGAAGATAATTTGTTAAACCTTATATCCAAAATTGGTGAAAAAATAACTATTCGTAGAGCAAAATTTTTTGATAATGCAGATGGATTAAATTATTATTATGTTCATTCTGCTATAGAAAAAAATATTGGTAAAATTATATCAGTTGTAAAATTAGAAGGGGTTTCAAAAGATAGCAATCTTGGCACACAAGTGGCTATGCATATTGCCGCTTCTAATCCTCTTGCTATAGACAAAAACGGGATAGAAAAAAAAATTATAGATAAAGAATTAGAAATAATAAGTGCTGAAATTATAAATTCAGGTAAAGCAAAAGAAATAGCTGAAAAAATCTCGAAAGGAAAGATATCAAAATTTTTAGACGATAATTCTCTATTAAACCAAATTTGGATAATGGATCCCAAAAAAAAAGTTTCTGATGTATTAAAAGAAGCATCAGGAGACAAAAAAATAAAAATATTAGATTTTGCTAAATATAAAGTTGGTGAGGGGATATAAAATTGAACGCTGAGTTTAAAGAAAATAATTATTCAGAAAAAATGGATAAGACAATTCAATCATTAAAAAAAGATATCTCAACACTTCGAACAGGAAGAGCAAATACAAATATGTTAGACACTATTAAAGTAGATGTATATGGACAGCAGTTGCCAATAGAGCAACTAGCTACAGTAAGTGTGCCGGAGGCTAGACTAATATCTATCCAAGTTTGGGATAAAGGTAATATTAATATTATAGAAGCTGCAATTCAAAAATCAGAATTAGGAATTAATCCTCAAATTGATGGTCAAATAATTAGATTAAGAATTCCTGACCTAACAGAGGAGAGAAGAAAGGAATTAATTAAAATACTCAAAAATATGGGTGAAAAAGGAAAAATAGCTATCAGAAATATTAGAAGAGAAGGTAATGAAGAATTAAAGAAAAAATTAAAAGAAAAAAATATTTCTGAGGATCAAATGAAGAGTTCTGAAAAAAATATTCAAAAATTAACAGATGATTACATTCAAAATATTGAGAAAATCTTAGCTGATAAAGAAAAAGAGATTATACAAATATGAATAAACTCAACCATATTGCCTTTATTATGGATGGCAATGGGCGTTGGGGTATAAAAAAAAATAAAGGGAGAAATTTTGGACACCTCAAAGGAGTAGAAACAGTAAAAAAAATTGTTGCAAGTTCTATAAAATCTAAAATTCCAATAGTAACTTTTTTTGTTTTTTCTTCTGAAAATTGGAAACGTCCAAAAAAAGAAATTTCATTTTTATTTAAACTAATAAAAAAATATTTCACTGATGAAATAGATAAAGTAATTTCTCAAGGTGTAAGAATTCATATAATAGGCGATATTAAAAGACTTTCAATAGATTTAAGAAGAACTCTCAACAAAACTGTGAATCTCACAAAAAAAAATAAAAATATTACAGTAAATTTAGCTATAAATTATGGATCAAAAAATGAAATTCTAAATGCATTTAAAATCAGTAAAAAAAAATTATCTTTAAAGAATTTTGAAAAAAACCTTTACACAAAATCAATGCCAGATCCTGATATTTTAATTCGGACAGGAGGTCAAAAAAGACTGAGCAATTTTATGCTATGGCAGTTAGCTTACTCAGAATTATTTTTTGTAAGAAAACTATGGCCAGATTTTAATTCGACAGATCTAAAGACAATCATAGAAAAGTATTATAAAAGAAAAAGAAACTTTGGAGCTCTATAATGACATTGAATTTAAAGAAAAGAGTCTATACATCCATTTTGTTGATTCTTATCACATTATTAATTTTCAAAAACGATTTTGTTCTAATTTATTCTCTTTTACTTTTAGGTGTTATGTCAATAATTGAATTCCTTAATCTGACAGATAAAATTTTTAAAAATTTCTTTTATAAATTAGTTAGTAACTCTATTTTTATTTTTTATATTTCATTATTTTTTATTTTATGTAGTTATTTTTTTAATTTTCCTCAACTTAAAATAATACTATTCATAATTTTAAGTGGATGTGTAGCATCTGATTTGGGAGGCTATATATTTGGAAATATATTTAAAGGTCCTAAGTTAACAAAAATAAGTCCAAACAAAACTATATCTGGCGCACTAGGTTCAATCTTATTAACTTGTATTACTGTTTTAACATTATTTTTTTTTCTTGTAGAAGCTTTTAGTTTTTATATTTTCATTATTGGATTAATTATTTCTATTTCATGTCAATTGGGGGACTTGGCATTTTCTTTTATAAAACGAAAAGCAAAAACTAAAGATACTGGTAAGTTTTTTCCAGGTCATGGAGGTGTTTTAGACAGATTAGATAGTATATTGTTAGGAATGCCAGTCGGTTTTTTATCACTAATATTTTTTTTAAAATGAAGTTAAAACTTTCAATTATTGGATCAACAGGATCTATTGGCAAGTCTGCACTAAGCATAGTTGACAAAAAGAAAAATAATATAAAAATTGATATTTTGTCTGCAAATAGAAATTTCAAATTAATTGTAAAGCAAATTAGAAAATATAATCCAAAATATTTTATAATTACTGATCTAAATATATTTAAAAAAGTACAAAATTATTTAAAAAGTAAAAAAACAAAAATAATCTTTAGTTTTAAAAACCTAAAAAAAAAAGATAAATCAGATATTTCTATATTAGCAATTCCTGGAATAGCAGGTTTAAAGCCCACTTTATCTATGATCAAAGTGAGTAAAAAAATATTGATTGCAAATAAAGAGTCGATAATTTGTGGTTGGGCTTTAATTAAAGAAAACTCAATTAAGCACAAAACTAAAATTACACCAATTGACTCTGAACACTTTTCAATATTTCAATTATTGAAAGAGCACAATTTAAATGAAATTAAAAAGATATACATTACAGCATCAGGTGGACCATTTTTAAATTTTCAAAAAAAACAACTAAAAAAAGTGAAACCTAAAGATGCATTAAAACATCCTAAATGGAAAATGGGAAAAAAAATATCAATAGACTCAGCGACTTTAATGAATAAAATTTTAGAAATAGTAGAGGCTGAAAAATTATTCAATATTCCTAATAAAAAATTAGATATTATTATTCATCCAAATTCTTTAGTTCACGCCATTATAGAACTTAAAAATGGATTATCAAAATTTTTATATCACCAAACCTCAATGATTATTCCATTAGCTAATGGGATTTTCGAGGGCAATCTAGATATCGATGATTTTTACAAAAATTCAAACAAAAAAAATGAAATGGCTGAAGATTTAATATTCAAAACTGTCAATCCAAATATTTTTCCAATCATTAAAATAAAAAATAGAGCCAATGAATATTCTTCTACGTCAATAATTATAAATGCTGCTAATGAAATATTAGTTGATCAATTTCTTCAAAAAAAGATACCATTTTTAAGTATTTCTAAAATCATAATGAACATTCTTAATGATAGAAATTACAGAAAATATGCTATACAAAACCCTACAAACATTAATCAAATCAAAAAAATAGACGAGTGGGCTCGTCAATTAACGATGAAAAAACTTTAAAATGAAAAAAATATTTTTTATAATTTTATCTTTTATTTTTACTTTGTCTATTTTGAAAGCTGAAATGGTAAAAGATATTTCTATAAATGGAAATAAAAGAATTTCAAAAGAGACAATTAAACTCTACGGTGGAGTGAAGAAAAATAAAGATTATAAAGAAAAAGACTTAAACAAAATATTAAATAATTTATATAAAACAAATTTTTTTGAGGATGTTAAAGTAACTCTTCAAAATAATATTCTTAGGATTGATTTAAAAGAATTTCCAACAGTTAACCAATTAATTATAATTGGTGAAAAAAGTAATAAATATAAAAAACAAATAAAAAAAGTAATTTCAACTAAAGAAAAAGGATCTTTGATAAAATCTCAATTAGCTAGAGACATTAATTTAATAGAAAAATTATACTCTTCGTTGGGCTACAATCTTGCAAAGGCTGAGGCTAAGTTAAGAAAAATTGATGATACTAACTTTGACCTTTTGATTGAAATTAATCGCGGTAACCAAACAAAAATTTCTGAGATAAAGTTTATAGGTAACCAAAACATAAGAAGCATGAGGCTCAGAGATATTATTGCTAGTGAAGAAGATAAATTTTGGAAAGTAATTTCTAAAAATACAATTCTTAGTGAAAATCTAATTAATCTAGATATCAGATTGCTCAAAAATTATTATAAATCAGTTGGATTTTATGATGTTGATATTACCTCAAACTTAGCAGAATTAAATGATACTGGAGCCGCAGAGCTTGTTTACTCAATTGATGAAGGGATTAGATATACTATTAATAAAATTACAACTAACGTAGATCCAATATTCGATAATAACATATTTTTTCCTTTGAAAAAAACTTATGATAAATACATTGGAGAATATTATTCACCTTTTAAAATTAAAAAAATACTAGAACAACTTGATGAGCTTATAGACGACAATAATTTACAATTCGTCGAACATAACGTTCAGGAGTCAATCGAGGGTAGCTCAATTAATATTACTTTTAATGTTTTTGAAGGAGAAAAAACTGTTGTCGAAAGAATTAATATTTTAGGTAATAAAATTACTAATGAGGATGTTATTAGAGGCGAGCTACTTTTAGATGAGGGAGACCCTTTTACCGATTTAAATTTGGACAAATCAATTGCTGAAATTAAAGCCAGAAATATTTTTAGAAAAGTAAACTATGAAATTAAAGAAGGAAGTAAAAATAATTTGAAAATAATCGATATAATTGTAGAGGAGCAGCCTACTGGTGAAATAAGTGCGGGTGCAGGAGTTGGTACTAGTGGTGGTACACTTACTTTAGGTATTAAGGAAAATAACTGGCTAGGTGAAGGTAAAATAGTTGGTTTCGATATTCAAGTAGATGAGGAGTCCTTATTAGGTACTTTAAAATTCATAAACCCTAATTATGATTTTTTGGGCAATTCTTTAAGATACTCTTTTTCAAGCGAGGATAATGATAAACCTGATCAAGGCTACGAAAATACTGTTATCGGTGCATCAGTTGGAACCTCTTTTGAACAATATAGAGATATTAGAGTCTCATTAGGTTTAGCTGCAAGTTATGATGATTTGAGGACCGTTGAGTCAGCGTCTAGTTCATTAAAAAAACAGAGCGGGAATTACAGTGATTTGAGAGCCAGTTATGGATTTTCTCGAGATAAAAGAAATAGAGCATTCATGCCTACAAGTGGTTCAATAACTAGCTTTAGTCAGAGCTTACCTGTTTATGCAGATAAAGCCTCAATATCAAATACTTTTAGCTCAAGTATGTATAAATCATTTAATGACAATGTAGTAGGTGCAAGTAAATTTTACTTAAGTGCAATAAATGGTCTTGGTTCAGATGATGTAAGGTTAAGTAAAAGAAAATACCTTAGCACTACAAGGCTAAGGGGATTTGAAAAAGGCAAAGTTGGACCGGTTGATGGTAATGATCATATAGGGGGAAATTATGCTGCAGCATTAAATTTTGAAGCTAATTTACCGAATTTTCTTCCAGAAAATTATAATACCGATATAAGTTTATTTTTAGATTTCGGAAGTGTTTGGGGAGCTGATTATGATAGTTCAATAGATGAAAGTAACGATGTTAGATCTAGCACGGGTCTCTCAGCTAATTGGATGTCGCCAATTGGACCATTATCTTTTGTTTTATCTCAAAATATTTCAAAAGCTGACACAGACGAAACTCAAAGCTTTAGTTTTAATATTGGAACAACTTTTTAAAATATGAAAATTTTTAAAAAATTTGCACTAATTTTTATATTTATAATTTTTACACATCAAAATTTATTTGCAGAAAGCCCTTACTTTCTTGACTTTAAATTTATTTTGAATGAAAGCACTGCTGGAAAAAAAGCACAAGCTTTTCTTAAAAACAAATTAGAAAAGGGGATAAAAAGTATACAAGATAAACAAAAAAAATTACAAGAAGAAGAAAAAAAAATTATTCAAAAAAAAAAAAATAATTTCCGCGGAAGAGTATAAAAAAAATGTTACCGAACTAAGAAATAAAGTAGCAGCTCTTCAAAAGGAAAGGAATCAACTTTTAGAGAATATTTCAAAACAAAGAACTCAAGCTAGAAAAGAACTTTTAAATAATTTAAATCCTATAATTAAAAATTATATGAAAGAAAAAAAAATTAGAATGGTGGTTGATAAAAAAAGTTTGCTTTTAGCTGACGAGGCATTAGACATTACTAAAGATATAATATCCTTGCTTAATAGTAAATTAAAATCAATTAATCTTAAATGAATTTAGATGAGATCAAATTTATTTTTTGAAAAAAAGAAAATAAAAATAAAAAGTTTTTTTCCTAAATTTAAAATAAAAGATAATTTTATAATAAATGAAGTTAAGCCTCTTCATTCTGCCAAGGAAAATGATTTAACTTTTTTCGACTCTGTAAAGTATAAAATTGAGGCAGCTAAAACAAAAGCAAGTGCATGTTTAACTACTGAAAAATTAAAAAATTATTTACCTAATAATATAGAAAAAATATTAGTAAAAAATGTTTTATATGAATTAGCTGTATTATTAAAAAAAATTTATCCTTTAGCTGACTTGGATTATCCTGATTTATTAGTCAAAAAGCCAAATTTAAGTAAATTTAAACATGTAAAATTCGGTAATAATGTTTTAATTGGTAAAAATATCCAGTTAGGAAAGAATACTCAAATAGGATCTAATACAATTATTGAAAGCAATGTAATTATTGGAGAAAATTGTGTAATTGGCTCTGGGGTGATGATAAAAAATTCTATATTAGGTAAAGGGGTTGTTATTCAAGATAATTGTAAAATAGGTCAAAAGGGTTTTGGTTTTATTCCAATAAAAAATAAGAATATAAAGTTTCCCCATATAGGAAAAGTTATGATAAGTGATGATGTCGAAATAGGCACAGGGTGTACAATAGATAGAGGATCAGTCGATGATACAATCATAGGCAAAAATACTTATCTAGATAATCAAGTGCACATTGCTCACAATGTCCAAATTGGAAGTAACTGTATGATTGCAGGTCAAGTCGGATTTGCTGGAAGTGCAAAAATTGGTAACAATGTATCTATTGGTGGTCAAGCAGGTGTTTCTGGTCATCTTAAAATAGGCAATAACGTAAAAATAGGAGGCGGGAGTGGTGTGGTTAAAGATATAGAAGATAATCAAACTATTATGGGATATCCTGCGTTACCTTTGAAAGATTTTTTAAAGAATTCAAAAAAATGAACAAGACAGAGATAGACAAAAAAACTATAGAAAATTTGCTTCCTCATAGAGAACCAATGCTTTTAATTGATAAACTTATAAATATAGTTCATCTAAAATCGGCAACAGCAATTATGTATGTAAAAAAAAATGGTTTTTATGTTCAGGGTCACTTCCCTGGTCAACCAGTAATGCCTGGAGTATTAATTGTAGAAGCTTTTGGGCAAGCAGCTGCAGCTCTCACTGCACACGGAATTGATCCAAAGGAGTATGCGAATAAATTAGTTTATTTAATGAGCGTAGACAAAGCGAGATTTAGAAGCCCAGTAATTCCAAATTGCGAACTTCATTTAGAAATTGAAGCTGTTAGATCTCACGGTAGAGTTTGGAAATATAAAGGAATAGCAAAAGTTGATGGAAAAAGAATGGCGGATGCTGAATGGTCTGCGACAATAGTTGATAGAAAATGATAATACATAAATCCAGTGTAGTGGATAGCAATGCAGAAATTAAAAAAAATGTTAGAATTGGTCCATTTTGTTATGTCGGACCAAATGTAAAACTAGATGAAAATGTAGAGCTCGTATCTAATGTGCATATCGAGGGACAAACTAAAATCGGAAAAGGCACACGAATATTTCCGTTTGCAAGTATAGGAACTCAACCTCAAGATTTAAAATTTAAAGGTGAAAAAAATAGTCTTGAAATTGGTGAAAATAATTTGATCAGAGAATATGTGACAGTAAACCCAGGTACTAAAGGGGGAGGTTCAAAAACAGTAATCGGTAACAATTGTTTGTTTATGATCTCATCTCATATTGCTCACGATTGTAAAATTGGAAATAATGTAATTATAGCTAATAATGTCCCTCTAGGTGGGCATGTGACAATTGAAGACTCTGTTATAATTGGTGGAAATTCCGCTGTACAACAATTTACCAGAATAGGCAGGTTAGCAATGATTGGAGGCATGACCGGAGTTTTGAAAGATGTTATCCCTTTTGGTTTATCGATTGGAAATAGGAATTTTTTACAAGGATTAAATTTAATTGGTTTACGAAGAAACAAATATGATAATCATAAAATTATGGAGCTAGATAAAGCATGTAAAGAGATTTTTTCATCAAAAAATTTACATGAACATTTAAGTAAAATTAATGGAGAATATAAAAATAACGAACTAGTGGGAGAAGTCATTAAATTTATCGAACAGGATAAAAAAAGACCAATTTGTTTACCGGAAAATTAAAATATTTATGATAGGATTAATTTTTGGAGAAACGGACTTTCCAAAATACATTTTAAATAAAATCAAAAAAAAATATAAATATATAATAATAGATTTAACAAAAAAAAAATTTTTTAAAAAAGATAAAAATTCTTACTCATTTTCGATTGGTCAATTTGGAAAAATTTTATCTATATTAAAGTCTAAAAATTGTAAAAAAGTTTTATTTGCAGGGAAAGTAGACAAACCAAATCTGAAATCTTTAAAATTAGATCTTAAAGGTATCTATTATATGCCGAAAATTATAAAAAGTTATAAATTAGGAGACGCAGCGATATTGCGGCAAATTATAGAAATTTTAAAAACTGAAAAAATTCAAACTGTTAGATCAAATAAATTTACACCTGAATTAAGTTTGTCAAAAGGAAACTATACAACGATCAAACCAAGTATTTCAGATATAAAAGACATAAATTGTGGGGAAAAGGCGTTAAAAAAGTCAGGTAATTTTTCTTTTGTCCAGGGTGCAATTAGTAGAAATAATAAAATTATTGCGTTAGAAGGTAGTGGGGGAACAAAAAAAATGATTAGTAAAGTAAAAAAAATAAATAAAATTCCTAATGGTGTATTAATTAAGTTTCTGAAGAAGAAGCAAGACACAAGAATTGATCTTCCAACTATAGGTTTAAATACTTTAAAACAGTGTAAAATAGCTGGTCTAAAAGGTATAGTTTTAAAACATAAATTAAATATTTTTTTAAATAAAAAACAAAGCGTAAAATTTGCTAATAAAAATAGAATGTTTATTTTGGTGAAATGAAAAGATTATTAGCTATCTTTCTATTTTTGGTCACAAATGTTAGTGCTGAAGATTTTAAGTTAGATAAAATCATTGCAGGATTAGAGCGTCCATGGAGTTTATCTTTTGTTGATGAACAAAATGTAATTATTACTGAAAAATCTGGAAATTTTAAATTTGTTAATTTAAAAGAAAAAAAAATAAATAATATAGATCACAATCTTAATATATTAGAAGATGGCCAAGGTGGTTTACTTGACGTTTTATACAAAAATAAGATTGTTTTTGTCTCATATTCAGAAAATAGATCAAAAGGAATGTCTAGTACTTCTGTTGCAAGAGCAGATTTTGATAGTAAAAAACTTATTTTTAGGAACATCTTTCAAGCGGAACCACCCATTAATTCTGGCTATCATTTCGGTTCTCGATTAACAATTAAAAAAAACCATTTATATGTAACTGCCGGAGAGAGAGGACAAGGTATGATTGCACAAGACTTTACCAAACACCCTGGAAGCATCATAAGAATACATCTTGATGGATCTATACCAAAAGATAATCCAAAATTTATTAATAAAAGTGACTGGCTTCCCGAAATTTTTCAAATTGGTGTAAGGAATCCTCAGGGAATGTCTCTTTCACCTTTCGACGATAAAATATATTTGACCAATCATGGTGCTAGAGGAGGTGATTGGTTTGGAACAGCAAATTTCGGAGAAAATTATGGATGGAAGATCTTAGGCTGGGGTGGAACAAATTATTCTGGTACTAAAATTGGTCCAAAATGGAAACCAGGTTTTACCAAGGCGATTAAATACTGGGTACCTTCAATCGCTGTGAGCGCTATGACAATTTATAAAGGCGTAACTTTTAAAGAGTGGAATGGTGACGCTTTAATTACATCTCTCAAGGACCAATCTTTGAGGAAAATAAAATTTAATAAGACAAAATTTATTGATGAAAAAATTATATTTAAAGGCAATATAGGAAGAATCAGAGATATCAAAACACATAAAAACGGTGATCTTTATTTATTATCTGATAAGGGAGAACTTTGGAGAATGTTTAAATGAAAAAAATATTTATTCTCACAGGGGAGCCTTCTGGAGATAAGTTGGCATCAAAAGTTGTTAAAGAATTAAAAAAAAATAATTTAGAAATAGATTATTTAAGCGTAGGAGGAGAAAATTTAAAAGGCTTAGGAATAAAATCAATTTATGATTTGAAAGAGATTACATATATGGGATTTACAAATGTAATTTCGAATATATTTAAAATTAACAAAAAAATTAATCAAACTGTAAAAGCTATTATAGATTTCAATCCTGATATTTTATTTACAGTCGATAGTCCAGATTTTACCTTGAGAGTTGCTGAACGCGTAAAAAATCAAAATCCAAAAATCAAAACTATACATTATGTTGCTCCACAAGTTTGGGTTTGGAGAGAAGGTAGAGTAAAAAAAATTAAAAAATATATAGATCATATTTTATTATTATTTAGTTTTGAAAAACCATATTTTGATAAAGAGAATATGAGCAATGAGTTTGTAGGACACCCATTATTAGATGAAACTTCAGAAAGTAAAATCGATATCAACCAAATTTTGGACAAAAACAAAGCTCTGATTTCTATTTTTCCAGGAAGCAGAAAATCGGAGATAATTATTTTAATGCCTATTTTACTAAAATTTATAGAATTAATGAATAAAAATTATGATGATTTTATTTTTATTTTTCATTCGACACGACAGTATTCTGAGCTAATACAATCTTATATAAAATCAAAAAATTTACTGAACTGTGAGATTATAAGTGATGATAAGATAAAAACTCATACTCTTAACAAATCAGTTTTTGCAGTTACAAAATCAGGTACCGTATCACTAGAAATATGTGAAGCTAAAAT
>MDTG01119040.1_pt1 | contig 15967 bp, 2 predicted proteins | sample 811421 | NCBI WGS metagenome assembly MDTG01 (sample SAMN05326645, study PRJNA326480) | marine metagenome | isolation source: seawater | place: Pacific Ocean: South East | collected 2011 | reverse complement strand
GCTTGAGAATAATGATGTGATGCTACATCCGAATCTCCAACTTTAGCATAATATCGGCCCAAAACTGCTTGTGATCTAGCATGTAATTGTTTATCATTTAATTTGTCAGTTTTGTCAAATGCATCCAATGCATGATCTCTCGCTCGCTCAATCTCTCCCAAATCCATTAAAGATCTTGCAAGAATTAGTTGTGAACTAATTAGTTCACTATCATTATTTTCTTTAATAATTGATTCAACTTCGGCATAGGACTCCAAAGCTTTGGATTTATCATTCTTTCTACGCAGAATATATCCCATATTGTTATAGCATCTTGCAGCGCCTATAGCATCTTTTTGTTTAATGAATATTTCAAGTGCATCTCGATGCATAGTTAATGATTCATCCAAGTTACCTTGTTTAAGTGAAATATCTGCCAAAGCAGAAAGTAATTCTGCTTGAGTACTAACATCTTTACCCTTAGATGCCATCTCTTGAGCATGTGAAAATGCCTCCTTAGCATCTTCAAATTTTCCAAGAAGTGCTAAAATTTCACCTTTGTAATGATTGACTTTTGTTGAAACCTCACCGGATAAGTCATCTTGTTCCAAGGAATTGATTAAGCCAAGTAATTCCATATGACCTTGAGAAATTAAACTTCTTCCATTCTCAACAATGATCTCTGCAGCCTCTACCATGTTTTTTGAACTGACTAAATGAAAAATCATCTCAATAGTAAAACCTGGCGTATCATTGGATTTTTGATACCACGAACTACATTTATTGTGCAACTCTATTTTCAGTTTAGAATCTATACTTCTTAACAAAAATTCCCTAATCAAATCGTGCACATCGTAGACTTCACTATCTACTTGCCTTGCTAATCCTTGCTCAACTAATGAATCAAGAACATCGATATCCAACTTTTGCTCTGATAAAGCATCGATAGAAACCGGTTCTCGGAAAATAGACAATGCTGATAATACTCGTTTTTGTTCAGCACTAAGTTTTGAAAATATCTCAACTGTGACGTAGTTTTCTAGTGTTTCATGAAATGCTGTTGCAGAGGCTCCACGATTTATTAGTTCTAGAACTAGAGGATGACCACGGGAAATTCCATGAATATACAACCATTGTTCATCTTCTAAATTTTCAAAACTACTTAGCAAATTTCTACCAGAATCTGAATCAAGTCCATCTAGAGGTAATACTAAACTAGCAATTCTTCCTTCTGCATCCTTTGATGGTACAACAGGTTTGAAAGACCTAGAGAAAAGCACCAAACCTATTTTTTCTTCACTTCCAAGTAATCCCAATGCCATTGTTTGAAATGTTTGATGTAATGTTGCATCTGCTACTTTGTGGAAGTCATCTATGACAATTAGCGAAGGAGTTCCTTCCAAGGCGTTGATTAGCAAGTTTGCCGCTTCTGCCGGTTTAGGTACTGGGGTTGTTGCAATATAGTCAGCAAATGTGGAATCCCCAATATTTGCCAACCATTCTCCAACTGATTCAAAAAATGAACGTGAGCCTTCCCAATCTTGGCAACGATGGTATAGTAAATTTCTTCGATGCATGAAACGTTCAATCAGTTTACTAGCCATTGTTGTTTTTCCAATTCCTGCAATTCCCGGAACTAGAAGAGTTGTTGCTCTTGCTTCAAGCAAATTAAACATATTGTCAAGTTCTTTTTCTCTACCATAGAAATGACGTAGCCTAGGCAAATCGCCCAATGCAGTAACCAATTGTTTTTCCACATGTTTAGAAAGATCTCTTTCGATTAGATCTGCAGATAGGCTTCTAGAATCCAATATACAATTATCATCCATATACCTGATAATATCTACAGAACGCATAGTGAACGGGAGTATTGTGTTTATTTCACCTAATGTTGAGGGTTTAATCTTGCCATCACTTAGTATGCATCTAACAGGGAATGCCCGTAATTCATTCCAAGTCTCCTCAGCCAAATTTTTACCTGAATCTGTTAAAAAATATGCCTTCCTTTTCCTAGATACTCCTTTGACATGTGCCTGCCTTTCGATCAACAAACCTTGGTCTTTTAATCCAGCAATTGCCCTTGGAACATTCGAACGTGCAATGGCAACGGCATTTGCAATACCCATTTGAGACAATGAAAATGGAACTTCGACACTATTCTTGTAATCTGAATAGTCGAGTAAATGTAACAAGATTCTCTCTTGTACACCAGGTTTTGCATTAGCCATTAAATCACCATATCATTGCTTATTGTGGACATAATTTGGATCAGGGACCCATTGGTTAGTTTGAGCATCCCATAACCATCCTGGATGTTGAGAGCTCTGTTGAACTACTTGTTGCTGAACTGGCTCTTGCACAACTTGTTGAGGTATATTTGGCACCTGTTTTGCTTTAGCCCATGCATACGGGTCCTCTTGAACCTGATTAAGTTCATTTAACTCTTCTTCATCATCATATTCTTCGAAGGTAAAGAAGAATGCGCCAATTGCAATTAATGCAGCGATAACAACTACTGCAATAATAATGTAAAGAAGCAAATTACTACTTTCTGACTCGGACTTTGAAGACAACTGGAATAACGCATCATCGCCTTGTTCATCGGCAAAAATTTGCCCATCCATTTCGAATACTATCTCTCGATTATCTTTTGAACCCAATTGACTGGCACTAATCTCCATACTCCATGTCCCATCTGCAAGGACTCTAGTAGAATTAATCATTTGACCCGTCTTAGAATCAAATCTGGCCTTAACAAGGCTATCTGGCAGACCTTGGCCGGAGAATATTGCTGGTTCTGAATCACTGATTATTCCAGTACCTTCTCGAATTACCTCAAAGGAAACTGATTTAACAATCACATTGACTGAACGAGAGACTTCCCATAAGTCGCTATTGTCAGTTGCAATAAACTTCAATTGTACTAAAGACCATTGAGAGATATCGTCAGAGCGAATTGTCGGTGGGTTGTAAGTGGCAATTCCTTCAGAAGAAATTGAGACATAATCATAATACAAATCATCAGTAGGGACACTAGGGTCGTTGTACACGTCGTATCTTAGCAATCCACCTTCTGGATCCGCAAAGTATTGAGTCAGGTCAAATGTTGCTCCAGAGCCACAACTATCAAGACTCTTTGAATTTGCATCACAATATACTACAACAGTATTTGCCCAACCATCAGGATTAAACGACGGTGGAGAATTGTCTACAGAGTTATCTATTGTAACGAATCTTGTTTCCTCTTCTGAGTATGTTTCTCCATCAAATGACCTTATCACAATCTCATACATCGAGTTATGCGGCAAGTTATTCGTTTTCCAAATAGTATTTTGGTTCCATGAAGAATTGAATCCACCATCCTGAATTAGGTTTTGTGTTACTGTAATGGTATTTGCTGCAGAACCACTATCTCTGCCATTCTTATAGATATCAATGTCGACTCTAGTAATAATTCCATCATTATCCCAAACATATCCTGCAATAGGAGTCGACTCACTTCCTCTAATCACTTCATTATTAAATGGATAATCAAGAGCGATGTTTGGTTGAGCATTTTCATTAGTAATTTGAAGATTCAAAGTGACAACAACACATGTTTCATCACTTGTATCATCTTTACAGAAGTCACTATCAGCTGCCCAAATCTTAAACGTATAACTTCCAGAAGCATAAGTTCTGTAATTCCAGTCATATTGCCACGCTGACAGAGTTTCACCAGGTGCTGCAGTAATGGCAAATTTTGAAGCAAATTGAGGGTTGGAATTCTCAAAAATTTCAAACCAAATTTCCTTGATATCATTTCCATTTACTCCGAAGTAAGGATCGCTTGCTGTACCAGCAAAGGAAATCACCGAACCTTTCGGGGAATTAGTATCATGTTGAGAGTTTTGAGCAGGTGTATTAACAACTACACTAGGTGCTTGTAGATTTAATTTATATTTCTTAACAGAAATTGGCGAATAATCTAATCCATCAAAGGAGCGAATTCTAAATGTCACATCACCTTCTCCTTCAGGATGATTAGACATATCATGTTGGAAAGACCATGTACTAAATGGATAACTTCCTTGAGTTATTTCGCCACCTGAGTTAGATGTATCAACGGCCGAAATCCAAACACTTGAACCAGGAGTTTGAATTTGAACATCTTCAACATAACCGAATTGTTTCTGTTGTGCAATTATATCACTTGCATATGGGGGTGCTTCTCCATCCCAAGCAGTACCTGATAATGTCACTATACGAGCAAATGAGGTTAACTCAGGTTGCTCAACTGTCACACTTGGAGCCATGTTTTCTAACGAAATAATATCATCAACTGGACCAGTTAATATGAACTCATACTCAAATACACCTTTGCCAAATTTATAGGCCTCTACCTTGTATTGTGGGATTTCTCTATCGTTTAAACAATCACTATCATCATCATCTGTTAACGTATCACCATCATTATCATAACCATCTGAACATGTATTCTCATCAAGTGTTCTAACAATAGGTGGACCGCCTGATGCATTTGCTAACTGAACTTGTACGTTACTTTCACCAACAACATGGTTATTATTTCGATCTAGATAAAAATCACTAGCTAATGTCACTTCATCAGTGTATCCTTGTGCATCAGTAATCATTGTGTAAAGTGGAGTTCCAACGGCATCTTTGATAATTACAGTTGCACCTTCAACATCTACATTTGCTGCCTTAACTCTAAACTTGACTAACTCACCTTCTCTAACTTGATTGCCCCAAGCAGATTGTTGATTAGTAACATGAATCTTCGAGGTATCAAAATTTTGCAGACCAGCAAATGATAACACAGTAGAATTGTTAACTAATTCTAATGCCATAGGCATCTCAGCCGGTGGCATATTTGCAGTATTAGGCAACTTAAGACACTCGTTTTGAACAGCAGGACATTCAGCGCCAAGCCATTGCATATTGATTGGATGCAATTCATTACCCCCAGGTGCTGGGATGTTTTCTGATTGTATTGTCACCATTGATTCGGTTATATTGTAGACCTGTAATGCACCTACGAAGGTATTGCCAGAGAAGTAACCAATTGAGCCATATTTATTGCCATAATTATCATCATGATGAGATATATTGACAGCAAAACTACTGGTTTGCATGTCATTGTTTTGGGCATTAACTATTCCTCCCTTTATTCTCAATGCATCACCGACATTATTCTTTACCACATTGTTATACAAAGTTGCAGAAGCACGGAAAATATGAATTGCTGGGCATTGGAAATCTCCACCATACATCTTGACAGAGTTACATGTTCCAGAATTATTGTCAATCACGTTATTTTCCATAAATAGTCTTGATTCCGAAGGTTGGATAGAGGGCCATCCACTATCTTGATAGTGATATTCTCCGTGAACTACTGCTTCTTTTCCTGTGTTAGAAATATTATTGCCAATTGCAGTTACATCCGATGTCCCATAAATCCACAGCCCATTAAATCCACCAATTGGCCCTATTGTATTATCAAATAGTTCAACAATTGAAGAGCGAATCGCAACTCCAGAACCTTCCTCAGCACCTGAAATTGTATTACGTGATGCAGAAACTATTGCTTGATCATAAGCTGTAATACCAGCTCCTTCTGCAGTTGTTAGAACATTATCATTTATTTCCAAGGTATGCTTTATTGAACCTGTTTGCTTATGTCCGTTAGTATTTACTGCAGCACAATTTATTGAAATGTCTGAATTAATTAATTTCCCTGAAGACTCTTTCATGAAAATACCAAATCCGTTGTCAGAAATAGTAATATCATCAAAAGATACGTAAGAATTATCGACATATATCATTTGTATACCTGTACCACTATTTCCACAAGAACCTTCAGCATCGCCAGTAAATGTTGAACTTGAGACACTCATTGGATCTGATATCCCTGCACCAGCCCCCAATGCATCAATAGCTGCACGCTTACCCAATGAATATCCATCAACTCCCAAAGAAAAGGTTGAGTCTGTTATTGTAGGGTTAGCTAAATTAGTCAAAAAGATGTTTGATGCGTTAGTATTGGTGAAGATTAAACCATTCGCATTGGTTCTTGGCCCATCCAAAACTAAAGCTGCATATTTTGCTTGTGGATTATTTCCAACATAGTAAATGTACTCATAGCCAAAGGCATTTTCAAACTCAACAAAATTCAAACCAGTCTTTGATTCATCGATTGTGTTTCTAATTATCATTCCAGAACCACATGCCGCATCAACACTGCCTAAACATGGACCTCGAACAAGATATTCTGCTTCTGATGGAACACTCCATGAGAATGTCACCTCATTTCCTGCTGAGCCATCCGCTGGTGCGCCACATGATCTAGATGCCACACAAATAGCGCCCCTAACATCGATGAATTTGCCAAACGGTATGTTGATTGTTGACCCAGCATTAACAATCAATGTTGCACCGGGTGCCACAGTAACATTGTCAGTCAAAGTATGAGTGCCGGTCCAAGTTTCCTGACCGTTAAGCAATCCTGCTTGAGTTTGGTTTATTCCTGCAGCAGAAACTGATGGTACAGAAATCATCGATAACATTACCGATGCGAACATCAAGGCTATCATTGAAACACTTTTTTTCTTAAGATTTGAAGACATAGTTACTCCTCTATATTGGCCTATTCAATCGAACAATATAATACTGCGCTAACACTGATTTTTTTAATAGTATCAAATCAGACTTTTTGTATCATAAAATTCCGCAAAATTAACTGGAAAATTTTGCTTTTTATTGGCAAATTGGTAAGTTTCTTACCTCAGTTAACCAATTGCCAGCATTTAATTCACCATACCCTGATTTATTGTCATGGTTTTGACCATTTGATTCAGTGCTTAATCTCAAGGCTTCCTTTACTGCATCAATACATGATCCATCTGAGTCACTATTAGGTTTAAGATTGGGTTGGTCTTCTAAGATTAATGCCAACGCAGCAGTGACAAATACAGTTGCATCTGATGTACCACTACTTGAATACCAAGTATTTCCTCTACCAGTACTGATAATTGATTGCCCTGGAGCAATGACTTCTGGTTTTAAATTAGGATTGGCTCTTGCTTCACCATTTGGCATAACCTGAGACCCCATTGAACTATTTTCCCAAACATCGCCACCTCGAATAGAAGCACCTACTGAAATTGCCCTCGCCACATTACTTGGAACTGAAACTCTACCATCATCTTCTGAACCACCATCATTACCCGCTGCAGCAATAACATAAATCCCCATATCAACTGCTTTCCTAGTCACCGATACTGATGGGCCTTCTCGCATCATTCCATCAGATTGAGTGCCACCTAAAGATAGAGAAATAATATCTGCAGAAAAATTGTCAATACACCAATTAATTGCTTGGGCTACTTCACTTTCGTCAGCAGTATTCTTTCCAGTCCCATCATCACCTAAAGCTGCGACTACGCCCAATTTGATATTAGGTGACATACCTATTTGATGAGATTGTGAAATTAGTAAACCACTCATAAGAGTGCCATGAGCTAAAAATCCATAGTCTACTGGCGTTGATGAATCGCCAACCATATCCTTGAAAACAATTTCAACACCATCAAATGCTGGATTAGATAGATCTATTCCCGTATCTACGATACAAACTCTAACTCCTTCACCAGTTAGTCCATCCAAGGTAGAATCCGAGAACCCGGCCTGTTCTGCAGCCCATTCAGATTTAGCCGGAGGCAAATCAATAACCAAGAAACCAGATTGCCAAACCCACAGTAAAATTACTGCAAAAATAGCAAATAAAACGCCATTAGTGATCAAAAATTTACGTCCACGAACACGCTTTATTGGCGTGGGTATTGCTGGAGCCCAGCCTGTTACTTCAGCCCTCCAATCATCTTGGAAACCAACTGCAGATGGATCTATTGCTGACAGTATTCGACTATCTTCTGGCTCGGGCAACAACTCAACAGTATCTAAAGTACCCATCTCTCCACCACGCAGTAAACTGCGGGTCAAGCATTTAATCTATTGTCTGAAATCAGAATCTAGTTGAGCTCTTATTTCGTGCAACCTTCAATCCACCGTACCCTACAAGTAAGGTAAGAGCAACTATTACTACCATAAACCAAGCAGAAGTTGGCTCTGAAGTATCTAGAATTGTTTCCTCTTGATAATCAAATGGCTCTACAGAATCTTCAACATACTCCGTGTCTTCACCAAGAACATCAACGCTTATCGAATATCTGTTGAATTTCTTTGACGACTCATCCAAAGTAAATGTTGCATTGATAGTTTGACCTGCAGGGATACTAATCGTTTGATTACCAATGTTTTCAAGAATATTATTACCTGCATCGTTAGTTAAGTTCACTGTTACAAGAACTGTGCTTGCAGTCCTGAAACCTGAATTTGAGATTGGTACAACCAATTGTCCAGGTTGGCTCTCGTAAACTTTAGTTAATTCTTGAGAGAGTGTTTCATCAACATCTAGATTAATTCTTGCTGATTGAATTTTAACTGTAATAGTTTCAGATGTAATTCCATCTTCACTGGTAATCGTTACAGTTGCTTCAATTTCTCCTGATGTAAATGATTCAGGAGCAAAAATTGAGAACGGTTGATTTCTTTGATCATCTTTTGAAATGGTTAAAGTACTTGTCGTAGGTGTAATCTGCCATCCTTCTGGAAGATTTTCTGCAATTTCAATGATAAAGGAATCATCACCATTACCTGTGTTAGTTAGAGTGAACGAGAATGTTCCCGTACCACCTGGTGAAACTCCAGTTTGAGTAATTGCATTAGAAATTTCCATACCATAGTATTGCGGAACATTCACTATTAGATCAGTAGTTCCTGATTGACCAGAATCTCCAGCAACATCAATGCTAATCTTATGACCGCCATCTAAGCTTAGTGATGAGGTCACATTAGGAAGAATTATTCGCATCTTGACAGAAGAAAAATTGGTGACTGATTCATCATTAAGTGATTCTCCAATACCGATGTTTATTTCTGCTTCATTTGTCCATTCTGTTCCGTTGAATACTTCAACCGACCAATCTTCAGAATCCAATGTATCAATTATTGTACCAGTAACTGTCAAAACATCACTTAACTCTGTACCAAGATAATCGACATCTACATCAAACTCAATAATCTTGTAGACTTCATCATCAACAATCGGTGTTAGTGATTGTGTTTCAATGAATGTAGCATTAGTGATTGAATCTGCATTGATAGTAACTTGTGTTTCGGAGTTTGCAACTCTTTGATAGTTTAATTCAACATCTACTATTCCTTGTTCAACAATACCAAAAGTAGTTCCTGTGTAATCCATATCCAATTCTCTATCATGCTGCACAGTAGTAAATGCAGAAGAAATTTGGAACTCCCCTACTGGTAGCAATATCGATGAAACTCCATCTTCGCTAACTGAATAATTCCAGCTTGACTCAAGTCCTATGTCTATTGTAAGTTCTACAATATCTGAAATCAGATCTGAGCCTGTACCTAATGAACCTGCATGATGAGAAACTAATTCAATATCTTCCCAACTGGTTTCAATTTCAACATAACCTCCAGATTTCATTACCATATCTAATGTACCGCCGTCAGCAACATTAGCATTCAAATAACCAACAGAGATACCACCAGTATTTTCATCAAAAATTGCACTTTCGACAACTACAATCCAATTTCCAGGCTCAACATTGGTAGACCAAGAAAGTTCACCGTTTGAATATGAACCAAACACTTGAACTGGCTGTGCATCTCTTCCTGCTTCAGGGTATAGAATAATTGTTGAACCTACAAGACTTGCTTCTTCATCTTGCATTTCGGATGTTATGACTCCGTTGACCATAACATTACTCGCTTCAACGTTTATGTTGAACGTTTCAGATTCAGATTCGATGCTTATTCCATTGGAATCATTAACATCATAATAGCCAGTTGAGTATCCTTCTACATCCACAGTAATGTTGTAAGTGTTTTGAATTGGTACTAATTGAGACCAAACACCATTTTCCCCGGTAGTTACATTAAATTCTAAATTACCATCTAAAGAAGATATTGACACATTTGCATTGGCAATTTCCTCGGAAAAATCTGCTATGGAATTATTATTGAAATCCCAATATATTTTGCCCCCTATAGTAACTTCTGTCATAACCATTACATCTTCATACTCCACGTTAGTGAAATCTTTGGTTTCGATATTGTACAACTCTGAATCAATTGATAAACGCTTTGAACTTGTCTCTTTATCCAAGAATAGATTCCAACTGCCAGGCATAATTTTGTCAACAACAACTCCAGTTGAATTACTTGGTTCGAGAGTAATGTTACCATAACCATCATTACTAACTAACGTGATCCTAACATCAGTAATATTATTTCCAGTCAACTCTTCTTTAAGGTTAAAAGTGATTTCAACACATTGTTCCATTACCAAAGTTAACTCTGTCCTAGATTCTGAACTTTCATCTATCGTAATCGGAGTTCTTAGCACATAAGTATTATTTTCATAATCCTGATTAGCAATTATAACTATCCAATCTCCAGCAGGCACATATTGATTAAAAGCTCCTGTATCATTAGTATTAACAGATAGCCACTGGTCATTTGATTCATTATACATCAAGAATTGTGTATTATTTACAGTAGAATCTGCAATTTCCACTACACCTGTGAAAAGTCTCTCATTAGACAAAATAATATGAATGTCATTTTCCACTCCATCAAATAAACTTACTTCTACCATTTTAGATTGATAGAAAGTATTGTAGTCAGTAGCATTTGCATTAGATGAGTCAGAATAGTTTACTATTAATTGATAACTTCCTGGCATTACCTCAAAAGTAGCCTTTCCATTTAAGTCAAAGTCAGATGAATTTAATGTGTAAGAATCAAAACTTAAACCTGAAGATTGAAGAGATATATCTGCAGAAGCAGTGATAGAACCATCACAACTCTCAACATCATCATTACTCAAACAAACATAAACATCAACACTTACAGGATCTATATTGGCAGTAATATTGATAATAGTATCTAGGATGTAACTTGTCACATTCCAATCTTCTATAGTAGTAATGTTGTATTCTGATTCAGAACCCATGAAATCATAAATTCCTGAAGCCAATTCGAAAGTGAAATCACCACTTGGAGAAGTTTCTGAATACCATTCTACACCATTTTCATCTAAAGCAACTATTTCCGGGCTTAGGCCATTAAATTGTTGTGCATTCCAAGAAGTATTATTGTCATCAACATATAATGTACCTGTTACAGATACTAGAGGATTTAGAACGATCTCTCCTAATTCCACCATACTGTTATTATTCGGAATGACATTTAATCCCACGCCATAATTTGAAAAATCAGTAGATGCTTTCAAAACGTAATCTAGATCACCAGGTAAGGCAATCGAGAAATTACCTTCAGTGTCGGTAGTAGTAGTGAAAGAGAAATTACCAGAATTGAAGTAAACATCCAATTCTTGTGCTTGAGTTGTATTTGCAGCAATTTCTTCTGGTGTCCAGTCCTCATCAAACTCTGATGTATAAGCTATGATAGTACCAGTGATTTCTGAAGCAATTGAGTATGACAAGTCTAACTCAATATCTTCATTTGCAACTTCAATAGATGAGAATAAATAATATTCAGAAACATCTGTTTGCTCAATAGTATATTCTCCAACAGGAAGTTCAACTGTTATTATGCCCTCCGAGTTAGATGTTACATCAGTACTGAAATCAAATATACCATTAATTGTGAAATTTTGTTCTGCAGTATCAATAAGAGGTATGTCGTTTTCGTCAACTGGAGAAATTAAATTGATTGTAAGATCAAATGAATCCGGAACAACGGATATTGGACTCAATTGCTCTGATTCTAATCCAATTGAAAATAGTCCAGATGACTCATAGAATCCATCATCATCTAGATCAATTCTAAATTCATAATCTCCTGTAGAAATTGGTCCAAACTTGTAACCACCTGTTTCGTTGACCTCAACCATAACTGGCGAGGAATCTTCTAACAATGTGTCAATTAGTTCAAATGTCACATTTGAGATCACATCGCCAGAGGAATTAGTTAGGTTTCCTATGATAATAGAACCTGGCATTGTTAAACTAACACCGAAAGAAGGATTAATTCCAACTGTGACTGTTTCTGGCAGTTGCACTTCTCTACCATTTTCTAGATTAGCAAACACTTCATAATCACCAGGTACTATTCCAGTTTGATAGAAGGAACCAGGGCTAACCATATCTCCAGAGAATTGTCCAGAACCTACGAACCTTCCTGTACCATTGAAAGTACCTGTTCCTTCAAACAATCCAATTCCATCGAAAGATGAACCTTCATGCTCTTGAACAAGTACAGTTTCTCCAACTGAAGTGAATCTTCCATTCGCATTCACCTCACCATCTATGAGATATATCGGCAATTCTCCTGAATCGTCCTTCAAACATAGCGTTTCATTTGTTGGCATAGTTACATTGCTGGAATCATTAGAATCAACTATACAATCAATATCAAAATCTTCAACCAAATCAATCCATGAGGCCTTTATTTCACCTGTTCCATTCCATGTTCCATTTGCAACATAAGTTCTACCGTCACCGATTGTTCGAGTAAAACTACCATGGAAATCTAGTGCTGAAGCCAAACCATCACTCGCAAATGTCCCATTCTCAGTGAATGTGGCTTGACCTGTTCCTTGAATAATTCTAGTTTCATCTGATGTGAAGGAACCATTAGTTGTTACAAGAACAACATCGCCAGATGTTTCATGGACATTTCTTAGAACAAGATTTGTGTTAACTATCGCTTCACCATCAAACAGTTCATCTCCAGACCAAGTTAATTGTCCAGATATACCGCTACTATCAACTTCTATGTCCATTGAATCGGTAAATGATGCTGTTCTGTTGGCTTGCTCACCTGTAACATTGTATTGTGTTTCTCCCAACCATGTCATATTAGCGACATTACCCAAAATTGCAGTGAGGGCGTTAACTTGTCGATTATCATTCTCCTCATTTAACAAATCGCTAATACCTTGAGCATAACTTCCATCGTTAATTGTATTTCGAGCAGGTTCAGGATCAAATGTCCCTACAAAAGCAGAAACCCTAATCTTACCTGCAGGTGCAAGGAATGACCATTCGCCATTTTCATCAGCATCTGTAAAACCAATTGGAATCCAATAGGTATCTTCATCCATGTCTTCCATATCTTCACCAGAGAATGCATCTCGTTCAATTAACAGTCTTACTCCAGGCAGTGCTACCCCGTTATCACTCATTGTTACTGATCCAGAAATTTCTGCACCTGAATAATACTTCATAATCTTGACAAGAGTATTTGCAGATCCTATTGTGAAATTGTTATCTTCATCATACCAGTTTGAGATAACGAAATGATTCATCATAGCTCCTGGCAATGGAACTGCTTGTTGCAGTACGGAGCCTGGGCTACCTGATTGACCGAAATGTTGTGCTGGTTGAGGATTCGAGAACCCAGAGTCAACACCTAGAGATGAGGCACCATATCCGACATAGGTTCTAGCAAGCATAGTATCGAAGAATGCTGGGTTATGGTCTACTCTCACATCTTGTACTTGCAGTGGATCAATATCTAGGCCTGATTGTTGGTCTAAGAAGTCATTTGTCATGGCATCGTCAACTTCTTCACGCGTCATTTCAAAATTCCTACTGCCTCGAGAGGTTTCATAAACTTCATCCATGAAAGTAGTGACATCTTGTCCGCTTAGAATTGTTGGAGCACCAAATATACCCATTGGTTGTCCTTGATTGTAATTATAGTCTGCAGTATACCTACCTGCTCTTGGATAAAGTCGATTATCGATAGCAAAGTATCGAATTTCGTGATCACGTGAAATTGTATCTCCTGGCAATCCTTCATAATCCTGAACATGATAATATCCTTCCATTCCAATTAAATCGTCGTATAGGTCGACTATTTGTGATTCAGTCATTATATCATCAAGCAATTGTGCAGTCATTGCTATTCTTGTGTTATGTCTATGAATATGTGTTGAAACTGAGCCAAATTCATCACGTAAGTCATTAGTGTACCAATAGTCACCAAAAATGTAGTGAGTTGTTTTGTACTGTGTTTCTTGTCCATTGTTACCGCCATTACTGTTGAATGTGAGGTTTGCATCATCAAAGTTTGACCAATCTCCATCAGCACAGGATGCTGATACTTCAGGGTCACACAATATTCTCTCTCCATCTTGATATATTCTATAATAGAGAGTATTAGTATCTGCGATACCATCCACTCTATGATATCCACTAGCCATTACATTCTTGCTATTTTCTTGAACCTGTGAAGCCTCATTTGTTTGAATCACGGTAAATGCATAATTGTCAATATTTTGCTTCATTTTATCGAAATCTAACTCTTCTTGGATAGACACAAATAATTCGTGTTGTTCTTCAGTAGAGATATGATTTTCTACAATATTCTCAAATCCTTTGGTAAGTTCATAATCACCAGAATTAATCTGATTGTAGCGCAAGTCTCCTGTGGCAAGTTGCCATATAAACATCGACACTAAATCGGTTTGAGACCTTGCAAGAAGCATATTTCCTGCTGCCGGAATTCCAGATTGGAAGTTGTCTGAAACAGATGGATGCTCACCTGTATCCATTGCTTGGAAACCATAATCCCACCAAGATACAAAAGCTGGCCTTTCAGAAAAATGCATTTCAGAATCTTGTTGAGCCATCCAATCATAAGCCCTATTCCAACCTTGATCATTGAATGATGAACCAAATGAACCTAGATACCAGTTTCCAGCGTACGCGCTACTGTCAAGGATCGAAAAACCTGCCAATTCCCATCTCAAAGCATCTGGAATGATGTTGTAAATAGCCTCATCCAAATCATCTTCAGATGCGTCTGAACCTGGAATTGCAGAATCTAAACCATAGGTGAATTGTTGACCGCCAACAAGTAGAATAATTAGTAAAATCGCTGAAAACGATGGTGTTCGCCAAACCGCTTTCCTAGCTCCAGCGATTCTATCAGCAGGAGTCCTTATACCCGATTTCTTCCATGTTCGAACCAAACCTTGCCAATTTGCTTTATCCCACAAGGCAACAATTCCCCACGCACCAAGTACGGCAACTGCAGGGGTTGCATTAAACATAAATCTAGCTGCGGTCCAAGACATGTAAGTTGCAGCAAAAATCCAAATTCCAAAGAATAAATGTGATTGATTCTTATTTCTAAATGTTGACCATATAGAATAGAATCCCATAGTTAGTGCTAGAACTAATACAATTGGCCCAAGTTGAGCGAATAATTGACCTCTGTCAGGCGCATTTGCCTCAGCAACAGTACTGAAAATCTTTGTCTTAGTGAAATAGCCACTACCAGTAAACAATACATCCCAAGCATTACTGAACTCTAATTGTTTTAATACAAACAAAATGATGAAGAAAACAGTTGCTGCTACAAATAATGTTCCGAGAACCAATAGCCATGGTTTGTCACGGAATCCTGTAGTTACATATGCTATTGCCAAGGTAAATCCAAGGACGAATAAGAACGGTTGCAGTCCAGTACCATCAAGGATTAAAGCCATTTGTGGGTGTCCATAGAATGGAATTGCCATTAATAAATTTGACATCAACATAGCGAGGAACAACGCGTTTAGTATGGTTGAATCTTTTCTTCTAAACATATTAAGCGCAACTTGAACAAAATAAGCTAAGAACAAGATGCTTGGACCGACTACGAAACCTTTCCAAGCAAGAGATGCAACACCAAATGATACACCAGCTAGAACTGCAAATGCCATTGCTGATCTTTTCTCACTGGCAACTACTGAAAAAGACTTCAAAATCTCAGAAATTCTTGGAGATGAAGTCTTAGTAAGCCTCTCGTTTCCAGAGTTCTTTATGGCTTTGAACCAAAACATGAATCCCATAGAAATGAACAGCATTACGAAAGCATCGTG
>MDTG01165131.1_pt1 | contig 15968 bp, 15 predicted proteins | sample 811421 | NCBI WGS metagenome assembly MDTG01 (sample SAMN05326645, study PRJNA326480) | marine metagenome | isolation source: seawater | place: Pacific Ocean: South East | collected 2011 | reverse complement strand
GATAGTTCGGGAGGGCAGGGCTCTGTACTGAAAACGTATTGGGGCACATTCGGATGTTTTTTGTATATGATTTTAAGGAGACTCAGCATATCATCGGGAGCCTTGTTGGGGTGTGGATTGTAGACTGCTCCTATCCCATCTCTAGCGATCTCTTCGCGTGGGTAGTATTCGGATCTGTCAATCCCGTTAGGGATTACGGCAAGTACTTTCTTCCCGGAGCAGGATTCAAGTTTTGGTATTAAAGTTTTCGATACTGTAATAGTTGGCATGGTCCCATGCCAAGCATTGGCGTGTTCCGGTTTCGGATTTGTTGGCATACCGTGGTTGAAGCGGATTTTACGAACAGGTTTCTTCATGCAGCGAACGTCTCCGACCATGTATGATCCTACGGCTATAACTATCTCTTTATCGGCGTAGCAAAGTTCATCCAAGTTTTTGTAGAATACCGTTTCGCCTTTGAAAAGATGTAACCACCCGGCGTTCTCTCCCGTTCGGACCCATAGTTTGCCAAGTGCGGTTTTTGCGAATTGCTTCAGTCCTACTCGAGGTTTCGGACAGGCAATACGGGCCTTTATTCCGATTTCATTTAGCTTATTTGCCATGATAACGGTCACGCGAACACCGCCTGAGCGAAAGTCGCCGGGGAGTGCGAAAGTTACGTTGATAGGTGTTGTTTGGTTGGATCGCATGGATTTACTATTTCCTGAGAGGTTTGCAATGCACTCCATCTTTGTGGAGAGATAGAACTACTATCGATATTTGAGTGAATTAATTAAAAGGTTTGTTCAGAAAAGTGCTAGTCTAGACACCTAAACTGAGCCATCGTTTTCGTTAGTCTGGACGTAATCTCGTATTGTACCCCGGCTAAAAGCTTTTGGGCAAATCGTTTTTTGGTCTCCGGCAAGGCAATAGCCTAGTTGATGTTTTCGATTTCTTGATCGGAAATGAATAGGGCTCTTTGAGTGAAATGTATCCTAATTTCGGGATTATATTTCAACTCGTACTCAAGTGCCATTCGATCAGTTTGTATATTAAAATCGATTAAACATCGATCGTCTTCTTGGTTTTCTGCTGAAAGACTACATTCCCATGAAGGCTTTTTGTCCGTGTATATCCAAGGGATAGTATGTTTGATTCAAACCAAGAGCTTTCTAACAGTTGGGCCTCCTCAAGATCTTCCAATATTATAATGGGACGCCATCTTGATATGGTTTTTAAGGCCCCAGTGATCGCTTCTTTCTCATAGCCTTCTACATCCAGCTGCATTATGGAAATGTGTCTTTCTGGGGGAATGATATCGTCTATCGCATTTATGGCTACGCTCTGCAGCAATTTTTGATCTCCATTTGTAAAAGAAGTAATTCGACTGGCTCCGCCTAAATCATTTCCATGGTCGTCTACCGTTTCGACAAAAGATATATCGTTTCGAGCACCAAGGCCTGCGTTTTTAAGATGGGTGTTTTTGATATTATTTATCAATATGGTGATTTGTGCGCATCTGTATGATTCTGGATTTGGTTCGAACGCCCATATTTTGGCATGATCTTGAATGGCAGTTGAGAGTGCGGGTAGGAAATCTCCAAAGAAAGTTCCAGCGTGAATGATATCGCCACCTTTGGCATTATTACGAATGAATTCGATAAGGTGCTAATGGTGTGGTTGGTTCATGGAATCGTATTAGTGTGAGATTGTAATGTTTGGACGTAGAATGTTTTCAGAGGAATTGGAAAGGGCCCTCTCTACTGCAGTTGATATATTTGGCTTAATTGAATCCCATGACCAACTCTTTTCAAATGCCGAGAGAGCGTTATCGACTATGGATTGAGACAGGCGATTGTCCCTTATTAGAGCGATGCAGCTTCGGGCAAATGAGCAAGAGTCATTCGCCAGCATAATCTCAATACCATTTTGGCGTTATATCCGTAGGCTCCTAATGTTGTGGAAACGACCGGACATCTCAAGCTATAGGCTGTTGCGATTTTTATGCGGGTGCCTCTTCCTGTATGTATGGGGACAATCGTAAGCCACCAGCGTCGCATTTCGTCTTTTAGGTTTTTTATCCAACCGGTAGGAATGATCTCTGGGTGTTGCTCAGAGAGAAACTGGTGACTGTTCGATCCGCTAATGCGAAGCTTGCAATTCGGAACTTCATTGCGTACATTTGGCCAGACGTTGTTGATGAACCATTGCAATCCTTCAGAATTAGGTACGTATTTAAGATTGCCAATAAAGCCAATTGTAGGGTCGGGATCGCGGTCTGCAATTTGCTTGCGCGGTGGAGAAGGGTCGAATCCGTTTGGAATGACGGTTACGTTTTCTCTATTTCCGAGGATCTTTTTGTCCTCTTCGCTGCATACTGCAAGCGAAGGAAAGCGCTTTTGTTAAACGAGTTCCTGTCGCCGCCACAAGATGGACATGCGTTTGTTTAAGAGTTTTCGAAAAAAGGATCCGTGTTTTGAGATAGATGAGTAGTAGGTGCTGAGCAAATCGTCAATGTCGAGCACAGCAGGTATAGCATCCAGTATATTGGCACAGTTTGCGGGTACGATGGTATGAAACCATAGCAGATCGTTTTCGTCAGCAAGTTCTAGTATTCGATTCTGCTGTTGAGGTTCGAGTTTAGTTCTGTGCGTATTCAAAAAATAGGGATTGATTTCGTGGCGGATCCGTTCGGTGGCTGATAGTTGGGATGGAGTGAGTGTGAAGCTCTCCGCAAGTCGGGTATTTTCGCGGGTTAATGCTAGGTCCTGCTTGTCGTGAAGGTAGCGAGATATTAGTACGAGAGTAACCTCGGAAATTTCGGATAGAGCTTCGAGCGTTTTTAGAGCCCTAATTCGGGCTCCTTGTGCGGGCCCGCAAGGGCACGCTTCAAATAGTGCTAGAATTTTGAGCATGGGAGATCTATCAGTAAGGCTGCAATAATTTCAAAATTTGTAATTAAATCGTTCTATGTCTTCTTGGTAATATGAACTCACGATCTCTCTTGTTTCAGAATCAAAGTACTCTCGATAGCACGATTTTTCGGACTGGTTAATGTGGGGTATTGTTGTCTCTAAGTCTAGTATTGACCTTATCTCTTCAAAATCTGTAAGCAGATTCTCGAACCTGCCCAAGAAGGTAGGTTTTTTTAAGTTTCCAAAGGAATCCTTGAGCCAGGTGCACTGAGGTAACCAGATGTTCCAATTGGGCAAGTGCAATTCGCCTTCTACCAATAATCTCGCACACTCTCTTGGGGTGCTATTCTTTAAGATTTCGTAGTCTGGGTGTACGCCATAAATGCCCTTCTGTGGCTCAATGTTGTTGTGATAATGAGATATTTGCATTCTAGCATAATTGTATAAAGATATGAATCTATCCCATGGGTTTCTTGTGAATGCGATTGTGGTGATTCTGCCGAGCTTTTTAGTGCCTATCTGCTTTTCGTAATCAGAGAGAAAATAGTGATGGCACTTTTTTATTCCTAAAGCAGTATAGATGCTTGTTCCTGCGTTTTTAGGAATATGAATAAACAGGGCATTTATTGAAGGGTTGAAGTTGCTAATGGAATAGCGGTTTCCCATTAATAAAAATTTGAATACTTTGCGGATGGTTCGTAGTTGCATGTTGGGAGAATTATCCTGACTACCCTCGGTAGAAGCGATGATGAATTGTTTATTGGTCTTGGGTTTTGAAAGTGTTTGCTTTCAGCTCAAGATTTTTTGCAGTGTCGAAAGACTGTTTGCTGGAAAATCGAAGGAGAGTTGCGTATATAATCACTCCAATCGATATGCCTGCTCCTGCTCGTAAATAGATGTTTGCCTCTGCTCCGATAATGTTAGTGGTTGCGATGACGGAGGCAACCATAAAAACGCTGGAAAAGGCAGGAGCAAAATTTGAAAGCAAATATTGCTTTAGCGTTATTTCTGTGGCTTTGCACAAAATAGCGATAAAGATTCCCGTGTAGATAAACGAGTTTAGGAGAGTTGCAATAGAAACACCGGTTATTCCCCATTGTGTACCTATTGAGATTGATACGATCGCGAATGCCGCTGAAATAGCGAAGTGAAGCAAACTGAGTGCTGGGCGGCCAATTGCCATTATCGCCGTGAATGAAACGGCTGAGCATGCACCTACGGCCTCGGCAAAAGAAAGATAACGAAGGGGATAATTGGCGAATTCCCAACCAGGGCCGAATACGATTTCCACTACTTCGGGGGCGAGTGATGCGACTCCGCAAAAAATCGGCAAAAGCATAACTGCCATCATGTTTTGAACTTTGCAGATTGAATCCGCGATTTTAAAACGATCTGATTGCATTTCCGAGAGAATTGGGAGTGCCACGGTTTCTACTGGGTGCCGAGCAATGGCTACCAGCGTGCGCGTGAATTGCCTAGAGTTCGAGTAGAAGCCAAGTTGGCTGGTTCCGATAAGCCTACCTATCAAAAGCTTGTCTATTTCGAGGTAAATAAAACTGACGATATTTCGAGCAAACACGTTTATGCTGAAGCCCCATAGATCTTTTACATGAGAATAGGAAAAACGAATTGATGTGCGCCAGGAACTGGTTGTCCAGAGCACGATTGCCATTGCGAAGGAAGAGACCAGTTGCTTGGCGACAAGTGCCCAGACGCCCGCCCCAAAATACGCAAGGGCGACTCCCACTGCGGAGCCGCTCGCCGAACCAGCCAAAGATCGGGAGGCCAGCTTTTTGAATCGCTGTTTGCGGGTCAGGACGGCAGTCTGATCTGACGTGAGTCCTCCGATGACGAATGTAAGCGAGAGGGCTTATAGTACGATAGTGAGCTGTGGTTCAGCGAAGAAGCCAGCAATTATGGGAGAGAAGCTGACTGTAATCCCTGCCAAGGTGCCTCCCGTTGCCATGGTTAGCCAAAAGGCACTGTCCAGGTGTTCGGGGTCGCAGATCCTTTCTTTGAATGATGGCCATGCCAAGTCCTTGCGAAAGGAAGAAGTTTAGGAATCTAGTCCAAATATAAGCTAGTGCAACGATGCCGAATGCTTTTGGTCCGAGTTCTCGCGCAAGGATGGCCAGTACGCCGAAATTAAGGACTTGCGAACCTATGGATCCTAGCATTGTCCAACGGACGCCTATGGCGGCTTTGTGTTTTAGGCTCAATGTGAAATGTTTACAGAGTTTGTTGGCCTATTATTAGTCCCTTTCATAAGAATGCTCGTTGATTTAACGAATTGAACCTAAGGACCTGTTTTGAGGCTAGGCATCCTGCCCCCTGGTTTGTGGTTGGCAGCTGAATGAGCATTATTGAGTGCCGGTTTGCTCCCGGGAAAAGTGATGTACAGATTTTCTCCGTGTTGCTTCTGTTGGAACGGCTCTCGAGTTAGGTACGTGTAGAATGAGTGTGCACATCCCTCAACTGTGAAAACGTGAAGTTCAATAACGAGTAATCCGATTTTACGAAATTGATCAGCGGATACGTCTTTGAATAGCAATCGCTCAGCTCCTTCGATGTCGATTTTGAGAATATCTATGGCGTTGTTGTTTGCGTTGAGCAGTCCAATGATGGTTACTGTGGGAATTGAGACCTGCTCCGCACAGTTCGATTTCTCGACGCGAATCGCGGTCTTTTTACCGGTCGAATTCGAAATTTGAATACCAGTATTTCTGTGCCAAAGAGCTTTGTGTAATGTTTTTACGTTGGAAAGGCTTGCAGTACTTTTAGACAAAATTCCAAAATTTTCAATATCTATTTCGATCGCAGTGATTTGAGCATGTGGGAAGCGATTGGCTAGATATATTGTAGATAAACAAACGTTTGCTCCTGCATCGACGATAGATCGAGCATGTGGAATATCGATATGCTTAAAGCATTCTCGTATCACGACTTAGGCTAAGACTTGGAGATCAGGGCCGCTTTTTCTTATTGTGACAGAATGAGAATAGTTAGGCAGTTTGATGTTAAGGGCCCTTCGTGCGAAGGCGTAGTATATGAAAAACTTAACAGTAAATGGAAGGCCCAAGTTTCTAAATGATATAAGAACACTTTTAATCCAATAATTGTATATTGTGAGTGTGTGGGATCCAGCTTGCATTCAAACTATTGTTTCTGATTGCAAAGAATTGGAGGGTCTGTATCTGATCTATATATTCGTAAGACGGAAAGATGAATTTTTAAAAAATAGGTAGAGAAATTCCTCCATTGCGGTGTCTTGCGTTGATCGAAGAACTTTCCTTGGCGGCCTGTCTTTTGATTCCAATCGGAAAATTATTCATGTTTAATTCAAGCCGCAGATGTAAGTGTGAATTGTTTACTTTGTGAATGCTCGGCGGGGCGTCGTTCTGTCGCATGAAAGCGTCTGCCGGGTAACCTCCCGCTGGGATCGGAGTTCCGTCGGGTCAGTCGGGGTAGAATACAGGCTCGCCCTTTAGTTGATCTTTAAAATCGGGGAAGCTGATTTAGACGAATCGATCGCGCTTACGTAATCTGTAAACTGTTTTGTAACGGTTAAAAAATCTTCTTCAACTAGGTTTATCGCACTCGTATACGTCTTGGAACATTCCGATATCTTCAAATCGGGATTTTCTTCTATCAACTTAATAAAGTTTTGGTATCCGCTTAAATTACCAAACGTTTTGCTCATCTGGATAGCAATTTGCATGCTCCTGCTTGTAAATTTATAGTGTAGCAAGATACAACTGATGTCGGCAAGATTAACGTTTTGGGCAAGATGCACATGGGAGAAGACACTTTTATTACCTTCAACTCGAAAAAAGGAATTTTTACTCAGCAAGCAATCCAAATTGTAGAGCTTTTTACGAATGCCTCCATACAAAAGCGGAATATCATTATTTGATATAGTTGATTCATTGGAGAACTTTTTTTTGAGTTCTGATCCGGCATAAGCTATCCGCGTAATTGCAGATATGTCGTAGCTAGTATATTTAGCTTTGATGTTTTCCCTCGTATTGCTTGCCAGACTCGAGAGACTTTCACAGGCAAACATGTCAAGCATTTGTGTAACAACAGCAGTATATTTGTGCGAGTTTAAGTACGCGATAAAACGATCGAGACTCATTCTCTCCGAATACGGGTAATCAAATAATTCATCCAAATCGATATGTAGACACCACCCATTTCTTATGGTGCGAATGGCGAAATCATTAACAATTTTATACTGATATTTGTTAGTAGGTAAACTGGTCTTGAAATAACTTACATTCGAATACTTCTTAGCGATTTTTTCTGAATCATCAGTCGAATCGTTATCGAGCAGAAAGATGTGCTTGAAACCCATTTCCATATGGTGGCGCATGACACTATCTAGATAATATTCCCCATTTTTGAATAGGCATGTGACCGCGGCTTCGTTGCTTTTGAGATTGATATAATCCGGTCCCCAACAATGCCTGATAGAATAATGAATATAAAATTTTCTAAGCGTATTACGAAGTGGAAATTTTGCTTTTGAGATCATAAAAAGTAACTATCTATATAGTTAAGTTAAGATTTTCACAAACAGGAATTAAGATATTATCCTAGCCGATTCGAGGTACGGAAAAGTCTGAGATCACGGCAAAGACCTTGGTTAGTTTCTCTTTCGCCTCATTCGCTTTCTTCGAAAGGACAGGCCCTATGTTCACTCTGTCGTGGTAACGCTCGATGCATCCGTTGACTGCTGCTTTGTTGTCATGCTCTCGACCGTCGATAACGTAGGCCCTGGTTCCGACCGATTCGAACACCCATTGGAACTTCCGGGAGTAGGTGACTCCGACGCAAGGGACGCCTTGCGAGAACGCTGCAATGCAGGAGTGCATGCGAGACCCAACAAAAAAGCCGCATTGGCCGATCAGTCCCTTTATTTCGCATTGATCGAGCTCAGAGATCAGTACCTTGACGCGATGGCGTCGGGTGCTCGAGATTTGCTCTCGCAGCAGCAAGCAGGCTTCGTTGTCGCTTTCTACTTTTCCCATTGGCGCATAGGTGTGGGGAATTAACTAGTTGTCCCCCTTTGCTCCGCGAGAAGTCGATCGACCAGTTCCTTTAGGAAGCTCGGGTAGTCGAGTTTGAGTCCAAACATGTTGTTGCGCACGTAGCCACCGTTGTACATAAGACGGTTTATATTTATACCAACACAGCTTTTGACTGGCATGCCACTATTCCCGGGAACTGTTTCAATGGATCCTGGTTTTGGTGCCGTTAGCGAAAAGGCTACATCTGGGGAAAGTCCGACTGTTTTATAGGGACTTATCAGCGTTGCGGCTACGCTTCTGTTTTATGTGTCACGAGAAATTATTGTAGAGGAATGACTTAGGAGGTAGGAAGCAACTCGTCGGGAAAGCGGCCCGCTTAAGGCTGTAGTATTTTCTATTTATTAAGGTTGTCATTTGTTACTAATTGCATGTCCGAGGATTTAGTCTAATGATAATAGTCAACGAATCTTGATTGGGGTGGGGTTGCGGAAGAACTTGCTTGTGTTTTTATTCAAAAAATAATTAGCCTTGTGCTAGCGGTTTTGCTGGTTTTGGTTGTTGTTGGTAAGTTGATCAGGCAGTTTTGAAAAGTTCATTGGGGCTAATCCGAGTATCGTCCAAAGTAGTATAAGCGACTGGTCAAAGTATGAAACGGAAATGCTAGTGACAAGATAGGCGAAAAGAATGGACCAAATAGACCAACATGTATCTGCTGTTTCTTTATTGACGGTGTATGTTGCGTTGTATAGCTCACGCATTCGTGTAATGAACATAAATAAAAGCGCGAGAAGGGCGGGTAGCCCAGATACGACTCCAAATGCGATGAAGTAATTTGTCAGATCGGTGTGATTTTCAGAAAAGCTTACGCCGCTATACATCCAGTGTCTCGTGTGATCGGTTCCGAAGAGCCACCATTCGTCAAAGTGTTTTATGGCTGACTCGATGAGCATTGCTCTAAAGCGTGATTGACTGCTTCCTGTTGGGTTGAATTTTGTAATAATGTAATAGCCTGGAATTCCGGTATATGCTTGGTACGCTATGTATAAAAAAATGAGAGCCACAATCGCTTTTTTTATATGTTGACGAAAACTCCAAAAAAGTAAGCCGGTAATTGATGCCAAGAGAGTGGCGATGGGCCCGCTTGAGTTGCTTGCTACCACAATTGTGGCAATTGAGATTATGCCGATGATTGAGAGTGCTTTGCTTTTTCGGAAATACAATATCGCTATAGGAAGGCATACTGCGCCGAACGTACCAGCAAGGATTGCATGCCTGAACGGGCCGGAGGCTCGTGGTTCGCCGTCTCTGTAGGCCGGGGCAGAGTTAGCACCAAGTAAAGAGAAAGGGTTATGTTTCAGGATCGACTCGATGGCCATGCAAAAAGCGAGCGGGACTAGCAGAATTATCAGAATTTTGAATATTTCGTTGGCATCTTCGAGTGATCTCGTCCAAGATCGAGATATAAAGTAGGCTCCCAGGATATTGACAATCACGCCGCTGATATATTTGGGTCCTGATCCTAGTGAGCTGTCGTGGAAAAAACTCACGAAAAAGGTCCAAACTGCCCAAAAGATGATTATTTTGTCGGGCATCGTGAATTTTAGTCCATTGTATTCGCCTCGGATGATAATTCTGGTTATAGCGAGGAGGATTAAAATGCGAAATGCCGGGAGGTTGATTCCGATGTTGAGGCCTTGGCTCATCGGAATGAAGGCTGTAGCGATAAGAAATGTGGTTCTAGCTGCTGGCTTTGCACAAAAAAGTACACAGCCGGATGAGATGAGTAGGGCGAGTATGCTTGCTGGGTTCACAGTGTTGAATCTGGTAGCGGATTTTTTTTTGAGTATAACTACTCTTTACGCTGGCCCAGTCCTTCGGTGATTTTCTCAAGCTCACGTTTTGCGTTAGCAATCGAAGCTTTTAGTTCATCCTTTTGTTTTTGGTTGGTCTCAAGTGCCCTCAAGCATAAGGATACTGCTTCGGTTGTTTCGACTGATCTCGCATCTATTACCCACTCTTTAACTCCTACGCTCTCGAATACACCTCTGAATTTTTTTGAATAAGCGAGTCCGATGGTGGGAATTCCTTGTGACAGCGATGCTATGCATGAATGCATGCGCGACCCAATGAAGTAATCGCATGCAGAGATTATGTTTTTAGCCTCCTGGCAGCTGTACGTATCGCGAGCGATAAAGGTATGATCGGATTCGATTTTGTTGAAGGTTTCTTCGCACGCGTCGTTGTCGCTTTCAATAATTCCTGATGGTGTGATGGTATGCGGTACGAGGAGGATGTTGTACTTGTTATATGACTGAATACGCTTCGTTAATAATGATATAAACAATTTATAGTCTAAGTTCAAACCAAACATATTATTTTTGTTATATCCTCCGTTATACATTAATCCGTTGATGTTTATGCCGATTGTTAGTCTTCCATTCTGTGGGCAGGTAGGGTGTATGAATTCGAGGCCGGTTTTTGATCTCGGAAGGTAAAAGGCAAGGTCCGGGCTGAGGTGAACTCTCGATTTGTCTGCTGTATAATTTGAGGCAGTTTTCAAGCTTTCTCGATCTCGTGCGTATATTTGTTCAACCTTTCCAAATGCTTGTCTCGCTATAATCTTTGATGGGCTGGATTTGAAAGGACCGTATGTTTGAGGTAGTAGTACTACTCGCTTGCCCAGGATAGTTGCCGTCAACAGTTGCATGTGTCCTCTGATGAAACGTCCCAGACCGTATATGTCACTAAAGCTGTCTCCACCCCTGACATCGACGACAAAGTCGGATTCTCCTAACGTCTTAATCCAATCGTTGCGATTTTCAATGCTTGCCCTGAAAATTTTTATCGGGATTAGTTTGTATACAATTGATAAAAAAAAAATGAACAATAGATTGTTGCTGATGTTCTTTTTTAATGATAAATGCCACTTGACTAGGTCGAGAACTAGCGTGTTATCTTCGGTTTCTATTCTATGAGTCGAGTCGTTTGAAGAGTGGCAGTCAAGAAGGGTGAGTCTGGCTTTGGGGTATTTTTTATTCAGTAGAATGCATAGTGATTCGCAGAGTGCATATACACCAAGGTTTGCATGTTTTCCAGGGAAGATGTGGCAACCGAAGATTGCGATTGAGTTGATTTCGTCTTTTGAAGAGCTCACTTTTTAAGCAAATTGAGTAGTGTTGGTACGCCTTCCGTCATGAAGCGAGGGCGCACTTTTGGTACGCCCACGTAGTGTCTGATAGTGCAGCTTTCGTTGTGTCGTCCAAAATACACATCATAGTCTGAAGGTAGTAAATTTGAGTCGTGATGCAGGGCGGTACTGATTGCGTATAGGGTTTGCTCAGCCCAAAAGTGATCAGTGCGAATACCGCTTTCGGATAACTTGTCGATTATTTCATCCAAAGCGAGGATGTCTTCTTGGGTCCAACGTTTACTCGACATGAAACCGGTATTTACATTAGAAGGTATCTGATGTCCTGTCGCTTTTTCGATATTTTGAATTGTAGAGGTGTAGCTGTTATTGGTGTCTTTGTGGTATACAAAGTTAGGCGTAGTAGCGTTCAGGCTCTGTTCGAAAGCTGTTGGCTTCTTGAATGTTAGTACATCGGAATCTAGTGAAATAATTAGTTTGCTTTCGCCGTAAGTGTGAAAGTCTATGAGCTTTGGAGCATATAGATGCTTTTCGTACCATTTCCTTATTCCTGTGCAGTTTTCCGGTAGATTGTCTTTTGAATCTCTCTGTCGCTTTTTCTTCGAGATGAGTGTTGCACTAGGAATTAAGCTTTTCCACAGGGCAAAGTCCTGCTCGTCCAGTGTTCCGTCTGAATGGACGAATAGAGCTGTTCCCGGGTAAAAGCGAATCAGCGAGTAGGAGGACCAGATTCCCATCGTAAGATGTTTTTTACCGCAGAGCATATTTACGTCGGCAGGCAGAGGTGCACTTCCAGTCAACGGTGGAATTTCTTTGAGTGCTTCAGCGGTTGCATTCTCGAGCTTTCGGGCTTTTTTTTCTAATCCCCGATAGGGAAGTACTCCGGTTATGAAGTATTTTATTTTGCCTAATTTGCTCACATATTTAAGTGTTGTGGAATGGGCTTTTCGAAGCTATTCTCTGTGCTATGATATCCCAAGTGTAGTTCTTCAAAATATGCTGTCGGCCCTTGTTTCCAATCGATTTTGCTAAATTCTCAGAGTCGAATAAAGTGAGAATGGATTGCAGTATGCTTTCAGGTGAATTGGATTCAAGCTTGGTGCAGGTTTCGTCGGGAAATATTTTAGACCGACCCTGACCATTGACCATTATTGTTGGTAACCCGTAAAGCATCGCTTCCATGTATACTATTCCAGTGCTTTCCCATGCACTAGGCATGCAAAATAGATTACAACTTTTGTAGATCTTATTTATTTTCTTCTCTTCTTCTTTATTGCTCCTGTTTAGGAAACCGTGTATCTTGATTTTAGAGTGATTTATTTTTGGCGTGCAACCGATGATGTCCAAAGTAGCGTTTGGGTGTTTGGAAAGGAGGGAATAGAAGGCTTGCACTAACTGAGGGCCACCTTTTCTTATCCAATCTTTTCCCATGAATAAAATTTTGGGGCAAGACCATTCGCGCTCTATAGGGCCAGGGTCTTTTGTGTTGCATCCTGGGGCCTGAATAATGAATTTTTTAGATAAGATACCGTGGTGTTCGAAGGTCTTTGCAGTCCATTCACTGTTTGTCCATATAAGATCGCACTTTTCTAGGAAGTACTTTTCCCCTGCAATCGCTCGTGAAAGCACTGTTTTCGGAGGATTCTGAAAACCGTAAGTCTTATTGTATTCTTTCAACTCCGTTGCTGCCTTGACGGATATTTCAACGTGAGCAATTAGGAAGTTGTTCTCAGTTTTCGGAATTGCTGAAACACCAAAAGCTATCGTTGTGTGCTTTTTGGGGAGGTTTTCTACACGTTTGTTAATTCTGGCTGTTAGTGATTCAATGTTGCTTTGGTAGTATCTCCAGAAGGGGTTGTGGAAGCGTCTTCTCTCCTTCAGAGATTTGAGGAGTAGTATGCGATTGGATAGCAAATCAATAAGCCGGAAGTTGATTGAATCTATGCGGGTGAGCAGTTTGCCTGTTGAGTCTAGCTGGTTGAATAGGCAGTAGGGAACTGCTGAGTAAGTTCTGGCACTATATGGGTTTCCGTACGATAATCCAACGATGTTTTTCATTCGTATTGGTTCTGATGCGATGAGGATTGCTTCGACTTTTGATGCGTGAATGCGGAGACCGTTTGTTTTGTTAAGATTAGCTTTGCTTTAGATTCCCGGTGGCCGTCTGCTCGGAACTTTATTCGCTATTGATCGTTAAATTAGTGGGTGAGCTTGGCGATTCTCGACTCATATCAGGTCCGTAAGAATTCCACATGTCTTGGTAAAAATTGGATAGCTTACCGTTGTATTCTTTGGCTATGGTTATCGGCCAATAGCGAGTTACGATGTAATCAAAGAATGCTGGTTGATTCCATTCATCCTCTAGCTTCATTATTATCATAGATAGTGCTATTCCTGTGTTCGGGTGGCCGCAAACATTACGATAGTAAACGCCCCAATTTGACCCCGGGGTCCCTGGTTTCTGTACTGGATCGGCTCCCCATTCAGGTAGGCCGAGCATCTCTTGCGAATAAGGGTCGTTTGGTCTTCCAAGGCTTGATATCCGTGGGGTGTCGATCTCTTCCTGGCTAACGTAGAAGTGTTGCTCGTCTTCCTGGAAAATTGGGTTTTCAATTCCATCGCACGTTTTTACCATTTCATCATCGCCCAAAACAACACCGGTGATAAGGATGACTGGCTTACGACCTTGCATGTGGCCTCCGTTTGCTGGCCATTTCATACCCGCTTTGTATGCACCATGGAGATCGATTCCCCGTTGTACGAATCCTATCGTGATGTCTCGTTTATCTTTTTCTGAGATAGCTGTGTTTAGGAGCAGGATAGTTTCGGCGATTTGGTTGGATACGTCTCGGCCGTAGTGCTTTGCGTATTCAGTTGTTTTCAGGGAAGAACCCATGTGTTCCCATATTATATCGAAGAAAATACCTTCGTAGATTGATTTGATTTTGTCGATACTTGGTGCTGATCTAGGCTTAGGGTGGTTGTGAAATATGTCAGTATTTAGTTGTGAAACGTTGTATTGTACGGATTTGTCGGAGCCTGCGTAAGTGGGTCTAAATGCTCCAGCGAGAGGTATCTGATTGAGGATGGTTAAAACCTCAGCTTTTTTCAGTTGTGGGTCATGTCTTTCTTCGTGACTCTCGAATGATATTAAGGATGAAGGCTCCGTTACGGTAATTGGTAGTTGTTTAGCGACGTTTTTTGAGGAATCGTAAGGTGATCGTTTGCATCTCGAGTCTATTCCCTGTAGGGCGCCGTCGTCCCAAGGTATTGGGTTGATTATGCTGCCGTGCATGTCTGTACCGTCGTCCACGTTATCGAATGGCTCGATTGAAACAATTGTAACTGGTGCGATTACCCACCAGTCGTCATTAATAAACTGTCCCGCGGTCACGGGAGATTCAAATTTCCAAGTAAATCCTTTGTGGTTGATTTCTGTGACAGTTGTTTCTGAAGCGTGAATACTCGTAAGCAAGAATGTTATAGCGTAGATCGTTTTCGTGATTAGTAGTTTTTTCATTTTCGTTTGCCAGCTTTTGGTGGTAGTTATGATTCAGTTGCCCATAGCAATTAAATGTTCAGGTGGTACGAACACTTTTCATGCGGTATGCTAAGTCGAATGTTGATGCGCCCTGGAAAAAGTGGACACGGGATTCTCTTTTAGAGAGGATCTAGATATGTCTAAGAAGAGACGCTTCAGCGTCGAGTTCAAGAAGGAGGCCGTAAGGCTGATGCTGATAGAGGGCCGTTCGGCCTTGGAGCTTTCCGAGGAGCTGGGAGTCCCCCGCAATCTGCTTTACCGCTGGAAGAGCTAGCGCCCCGAGGAATTGGAGGCCGACGCCAAGCCCGGCCAGCGCAGCCCCAAGGAGATGGCCGCGGAGATGGAATCGTTCTTCGGACGCTTCAAGACCGCGTTCGTCCGAGGAAGAACTTTTTCCGACGAAGGCGAGCTGCGGTCCTTGGTCTTCAAATACATCGAGCCGTTCTACAATCGATTCCGAAAGCACTCGGCGCTCGGATACAAGTCCCCGATGCAGTTCGAGGAGGAAATGGCAGCCAAGGCCCTAGGGTCTTGCGCTGTTCGATCAACCAATGCTAACAACTGAATAAACAACCAACTAAGAGAATCCACTCTCCGCTTTACCTAAGCCACTTCATGTATAGAGTGACCGCTAGGGCGAGGATTAATTATGTTTATTTGGTTTGACGGAGGAACGAATACCAAAGCTTTATAAGCTATTACCAATGATGAACGACTTACTGAAAATGGTGTGCATATGTTTGTTCTCTATCGGTTGGATAATTCGTTTCCTCAGGGATTGCTAGTTGACTGCGTTTCCTCTTCTCATGGCCGCAATTCGCCGCCAAGTTTTTGATTTGAGGGGTTTGCGAGTTTTAATGCGGATGGCTCCGAGATCTTTCGCAGACTTCAGCGCTTTGAAATAGGATCTCAAATAGCCGTGTCGTGTTGATTCAAGCAACGTGTAGAAGGTGCGTGGCAGAACATAGGCCAGTCCCCTCCAGAAAGGATAGAGCGCAATGGCTACGAGGATCTGATTGCGGTGTTTGTAGAAGGTTTTTATTTTGCTGCGGCGGGAGTCTTGGCCCTCGTGGTGGATAACTGTGATTTTCGGGCAGTAGACGAGGGTTTTGCCGGTGTCGAGCAGGCGGTAGGCGAGTTCGTACTCCTCGTAGTGCATGTAGAGAATTTCGGGATAGAGCCCTGCCTCAAATAACGACGTCTTGCGAAAAGCGCAGCCGGTTCCACTGAAGTAATCGGTTTCGAAGCGCTTGTCGGCGTAGGACTCGATAGAGACGGGATGCCACCAGCGGGCGTAGTCTTCGGTCTCGCCGTCTGGCTGCAACAGTCGGAAGGCGAGTCCGGCGGCCTGAGGG
>MDTG01120317.1_pt1 | contig 15969 bp, 15 predicted proteins | sample 811421 | NCBI WGS metagenome assembly MDTG01 (sample SAMN05326645, study PRJNA326480) | marine metagenome | isolation source: seawater | place: Pacific Ocean: South East | collected 2011 | reverse complement strand
TTCGTAAGCTCTATTCTAGGAATAAAGTATTTTTTTAGAACAGTGCCCACCTTGTTTTTTTTCGAGATTTTCGCATAAATATAACGAATGGAATATCTAAAAAAAAACTTTACACCAAATATCTTAAAGGTTTTAAATGCCTTTCTCGCGAAAGATTCCTTTTTGCCAAAAGGAGAAACACTGGTAACTACACATCCAACGATCTCTGAGTTAGATGGCAAATTATTAATAAGATAGTCAATGTTTTTGGCTAAATAAAAAGGATCATCTTGGGTAATGAGTAAAATTTTCATAAAAAAATTATTTCTCTTGATAAGTTTCAAATATCATCTTAATGATAGTCTATTTAATTTTCAAAATCTTTGTAAAAGATTTTTTAAGTCACTTTCTATTTTTGTTACTATTTTTTGACGATCAAATTCCAGAGATAATTTTCTTGCATTCTCTCCCATTTTTTTAAAAGAATTTTTATCTAAATCTACTAATTTAATTATTTCTTGAGCAAGAGATTGTTCATTACCATAAATATAGATTTTACCAACTTTATTATCATCAACCATATTTGAAATTTCGCTATCGCTTACGACAATTGAAGGTTTTCCTGCGGCAAGAGCTTCATAGAATTTTGATGGAATAGTTGACGGCATCGGTCGCGCTAAAGGAATAATTATGGCGTCGAATGACTGAAGTAAATCTGGCATAGCATCTCGTTCCAAGGAGTCAAAAAGGGTTAGGTTTTCAATATTTTCATTTAACTTTCGGTTATTCAAATGTTCTTTTTGAATACCATCGCCAACTAACACTACATGAATCTTAGAATTTTTATTTCTTAAAAGCTTACAGGCATCAAGTATAGTATTAAGATTTTGAAAGTTTCCGTGCAACCCGGCATATCCAATTATAAATTTATTACTGGAAAGCCCCCATTCCTTACGATAATCATAACCATTCTTATTAGGCTTGAAAAAGTAAGTATCTACGGCATTCCGCCAAAGTAACGCATTTTTGGGTTTATAATTTTTCTGTAAAACATTCAAACTATTAGGCGTTGTAACAGCAACGGAGTCGGAACAGGCAAAATTAATTCTTTGAATTAATTTCATAGACCAGCAGATTAAACTATTTTTTTTCAGTGAACCTAACTCAATTAAAAGATCGGGCCATATATCAGAGCACCAATTTATTACTTTTGTATTACTCAAGCATTTCACCAGACATGCAAAGAGTCCAGAAAACAAAGGTGGATTTTGTATTATTATGACTTCTGATTTACGAATTATCGAAAAAGCATAAAAAAAAGAAAAAAAGAAAAAACTTGCCTCAGTAATTAAACGGCTAAAGTAGCTTCCTAAACCCTTTGGAAGAAATACTTTTACTCTGTGAATGTGAATACCATTTTCATATGAATGGTAATAATTTTTCTTATCATAACCTTTTTTAATCTTACCCAAGGGCCTGTTTGGTACTGCAGTTATTACAGATACATCATGCCCCTTCTCTGATAAAGATTCAGCAACTTCAGATATTCTTGCAGGCGGAGCTCCCATTTCTGGCAAATAGTATTGGGTAAAAAAACAAACTTTTATTTTCAAAGAGAGGCCCTCGTATATTGAATTATCTTAATCAAATTATTTAAAGTTTAATTTTAAGAACAACATAACTAAATTACTTCTAACCCCAATCAAAAATAACTTCTATCTCCCTTGAATTAAACGTAATTTCCAATTTTTTATTTGGAATGCTTATTCCGAATTCAGGATGCCAAAAAGTTTCAGATATTCTTGGGTTTAAAGAAGATAAATTACTGTAGAGCAAAAAATCTTTTCCCTCGACTCTTAATTTACGATTTTTCATTGTCACTCTTAGGTCTGGATGAAAATGAAAAAATGATTTTGCTAATCTAAAGCTTCCATCTAAGACGTCGTTAATTATCAATTTTCTAGGTTCAAAAGTTAAACATCTTTTGTGAATGCAGCCAGTAGATTTCGATTTGAATCCATTATGTGACGCTTGAAGTAATAAACGACTCTCATTCTCCATAGAACTATACCTATCAAGTATTTTTGCTCTTTTTGCTACTCTAAAACTACTCCATACTTGCGAGGAATCTTTACCGTCAACTTCTATAGTGTTATGAGAGAAAGTTTTTCGCTGATTAAAACGATTTTGGCTCAAACTATACTCAGATATCCCCGAATTTACGAATACACGCTGAGTCTCAATAGATAATTCAAAAGACAAAGTATCAGCATGGGCATGACCTGGAATATAGTCAGGTCCAACAGATGATGCATCAAATATTAGCTTATTTCCAAAACATGTAGCGCAAATATAACCGCTATGAGTATTATCGATAATTTGAGATTCACTAGCATCAAGGGTGCTAATTACAAATTCCAATTTCTCAGCATAACTTTCAATTATTGCCTTCTTTGGGGCAATTCCATCCACAGAATCATTAAAAAAAGAAAGACCTCCGTCAGGGTGTCCCATTGACTCCATAAAACTCAACATTTTAGGGATATACTTTTCTAATTTTGCAACTAGCTGATTCGATAGTTTGGTAGGATATGCCCTACTAAGGTTATACATGTCTAACATGTCAACCAGCATCAAAGAATGATACATTGGACTTAGTTCGAAATTTGCACCATCTTCAAGAATCTGCTCTTCAATTTCAGCATTAAGGCCTTTCTCCGCAATTTGCAACCAATGTTCATGCTCAAAAATGACACCAGCAAATAACAATGCTTTTAAATTAACAAAATAGTGATTACCTAATAAGTGATTTTCGAGGTCATTAGACAAGAAACTTGCTTGTTCGAAGACGCTACGGAACATTCTTTTATCTAATTGTAGTCCGCCAAGCCATGCTTTTAATATATTTACAATCCTCAAAGATGTGGGGTAAGGCTCCCAACCATTACCGTATCCAACTGGATTTTCATCAATCCAACGATTTAGCATCTGTAAATGCATATCGCGCTTTTCCTTAGCACAATTAGAAAGAAGATCTTCAAAATAATGCAAGTTATAAACCCAAAGTTTATTGGGTGATTCCTTGTTCCAGTCGCTTGGTAAATTAAGTTGCTTGGTAAAGTTTAAAAAACTTGCCTCAAATTTTCTATTAATTTTGTTGTCATAAAGAGGAAGATGTTCCCATGTTTTTGAAATCTTAGGATACTGCCCTTGAAAATTTTCAGTGACTCTCGGTTTGATTAATTTCCGGACTAATCTGAAATAGATTTGTTGCCACTTCAAATATCGAAGGGTATTGAATAAAATAATAAGCTTCCTCATCATGCTTAGTTGAAATAACCTCGGTGTGTTTTATTTATTTTCTTAACATTTCCGCAATATCTACGGAAACTCGCGCTATCTCGAAAATTTCGTCTTGTGAAATGGGAATTTCTCCCCCTTCCCTCACACTCTCCATAAAAGCATCAACACAATTTCTCTGCCCCTTATCCTGTGTCCAAAGATTCATTTTATTAAAACCTTTCCATCCAAAACCTCTAAGTTTTTTGAAATTATCCAATTGAAGTACGGCATTTTCACAAAAAACTTCTATACGCTCTTTTGGAAAAGACTTACCGCCATTGGCAAAATAGTGGATAGAACCCATTGAACCATCATCAAAAGTAAGCGATATTAGAGCCTTGTCTTCGGTTACTTCAAAAAAATTATTTTTACCCATTTTTATAGCGCCAAAGGATTTTATTTTTGAACCGGTTAAAAAACGCATTAAGTCAATATAGTGGCAGGCTTCTCCAATAATACGTCCTCCACCTATTTCAATATCCTGAGTCCAATGCTCCTTAGGTATTTCGCCTGCATTCATTGTCATAATGAACGTTTTAGGTGTTTGTTTATTTTCAAGAAGTTTTTTAATTTTCTTTATATGTGGAGAGAAACGACGGTTATACCCCACCATTACCATGGTCTTCGATTTTTTTTGGGCGGCTTCAACTTTATCAATTTCATCATGAGTAAGAGCAAGCGGTTTTTCTACAAAGACGTGTTTACCTTTTTCTAAAGCTTGAATTGTTTGAGATGAATGATTGTTGTGACGTGTAGCAATAACTACGGTGTCAATATCATCATCAAATGCATCTTTAATGTCTGTAGATGCAAATAAAAATCCATTTTTCTTCCCGTGATGAACTGCGTTCATACCTCCACTAGTAACTAAAGTTATCAAGTTTGCATTTGCATTTAAAAACGAAGGGATAAGAACACTTGATGCATAATTACCGCCACCAATAAAAGCAATATTTCCGTTCTGAGAATTAATTAAAGAGTTATCTTTCAAATTAACTTTATTTTCTAATCGTGATTTTGATCTTAAAACTTCATAGTCAAGTAAGATGCCCAGGCACCTTTCATCATCTAATTTTTTATATGCTAAGAGGGCATCATCGATTTTAAATCGATAGCTTATTAATTTCTCGACGTTGATTAAGCCTGATGACATGAGGTCAAGAACGGCCTCAAAGTTTCGTTGCTGAGTCCATCGAACTAACCCAAAGGGATAATCCTGGCCCTTATATTCATAATTCTCATCATAACGTCCTGGGCCATAAGAACATGAAACTTGAAAGGTAAGCTCTTTTTCATAAAAGTCGCTTCTGCTTAACTCAAGACCAACAACACCAATCAATACGATTCGACCTCTTTTTCGACACATTGTAGCTGCTTGATGAACTATATCATTACTCTTTGAGCTGGCAGCTATGATAACAGCATCGACACCACGCCCGTTAGAATAAGCCTCAGCTGTAATTATAGGATCTTGTCCTTTTGAAAGATCGACAATCTCAGCACCAAATTCTTGAGCAAGCTGGCATTTAGCCGAATCAATATCGATTGCTAAAACTCTACATCCACTAGCCTTTAAGATTTGAACCGAAAGTAATCCAATTAAACCAAGTCCAGTAACCACAACGGTTTCACCTATAGTTGGATTAATGAGTCTAATTCCTTGCATTGCAATAGCAGCTAAAACAGTAAATGTTGCCGATTCATCATCTACATTGTTAGGAATTGATGCTATGAGATTTTTTGGAACTCTAACCACATCAGCATGACTTCCATTTGAAACAACGCGTTCTCCTCTTTCAAATCTCGTATCATAGCCATCAATGACAGTTCCAACATTACAGTAACCAAGCGGCATAGGTTGATCAAGCTTGGATTTTACGGCTTCATATGTTGCTATAATTCCATCTGATTTTAGTTTATCTAATACCATTTTTACTTTGTCAGGTTGAGAACGAGCCTTTTCAATCCAATTAGACTTTCCAAAGTCAATTAACATTCTTTCAGTGCCTGAAGAGATCAATGAATTAGTCGTATTAATTAAAACATGACCTGACATAGGTTTTGGGGAAGGTATATCAACAAGGGAAGTCTTGCCGTTGGATATATTTTGCAAAATTTGCTTCATACTTAATTTTTTCTTTGTTAAGATTTTTAGTATAAAAGATAAATTATTACAGTTATATTTAATTTACTTATTGTTATAAATTTTCAATGAATTATTTATTAGTGTTAATTTGTCTTTAAACTTTGGGTAATTTATTAGGACGGCTCTATATTTACCTTTAAAAACGAACAAACTTCCTGCAGCATAACCGCCTACTCCCATTAGCTTAATTAAATCTCCTACATCCGCTAGAGATGAAGCCCCCCCCATAAAAGTAAACGGAACATTTAAATAATTTGATACTCTTCTAGCTAGCTCAACATCATAGCCATTTTGCGTTCCATCTCTATCAATTGAATTAATTAAAATCTCGCCAACACCTAAACTCTGAAACCTAACTATCCAGTCGCTTAAACTTCCAGCGCGTTTTTTTTTACCATTATGTGTATAAATAGAATATTTTCCCAAAAACCCTTTTTTTATATCAAAAACTCCAACAACGCTTTGGGCACCTATTTCCCCAGCTATTTCTGATATGAGATCTGGATTATCAAATAGTACTGAACTTAGAGCAATCTTTTCAACGCCCATATTAATAATACGTTTTGCCTGATCAACTTCTTTTATGCCTCCGCCATAACATAATGGCATTCTGCATTCATCAGCAAGTTTCTTAATCAAGTTAAAGTTAGGTTGTTGATTATGCGTAGTTGCATCAATATCTAATACTATTAATTCATCGACTGATTTTTCATTGAAAATTCTAACAGCGTTAATAGGATCTCCAACATACTTATCATCTCTAAATTGCCTTGTTTTAACAAGGCCTTGATTTCTTAGAAGCAAACACGGTGTAATCCTTGGACGAAGCATTTCTAAAATGAAGCAAAGTTACCTAATAACTTAATTCCATTTGATAAGCTCTTTTCAGGATGGAATTGAAAACCATATATATTATTATTTTTTATTGCACAGACAAATTCACTGCCATAGTTTGAAGTGGCTAAAATATCATCGGAATTATAAGCAGAAAAATGATATGAATGCAGAAAGTAAAAACCTTCCATTAAATCAATATTTTTCCATATTAGATCATTTTTATGATCTGAAATATCATTCCAGCCCATATGTGGTAAACATTTAATTTTACTGTTAGGAGTTATTGTAAATTTCTTTGTTATACCATCAATATATCCAAGTCCAGGCTCTACGCCTTCATCACTAGACCTACCTAACATATGCATTCCAATGCAGACTCCGAGTAATGGCATGAATTTTTCTTTTACATTAATGTCTAGTTCATTTCTCAGACCAGAATCATTAAGCATTTGCATCGCAGAGTCATGAGAGCCAACTCCTGGCAAGATAATTTTGTTAACAATTTTAAAATCTTCTTTAAATTTGATGGGGATAGCTTCGATATTGAGACTTTTATAAATTTTTAAAAAGGCGCCTACGTTGCCTATTCCATAATCTAGGATACCTATCATCTTTTTCCACCCAATTCTTTTCCAATTGCTCTAAAGATTTTAGAACCAAAATCATACAAAATTGACTGGTTTGCATAATCTTCATAAGTTTTATTTGGAGAATTAAAGATATCCCACATTTCTTCTGTACTCCAGTCTAGTTTATTGGCTACATATTCAAAATCATGGTGAATGGTTTCATTATCAAATCCAGGTTTATTTAGTTTATTTAAAGCATCTTTTCGAGTCATTTGATTAGTTAAAATAAGGCTTGAGTATTGAACTTTCCTGGTGTCATAACCAAATTTCATTGGCAACCAATAACTTTCATAAAAACGCGTAAACCTCGATTCAAAATGCTTTTGTGAATACCTCTCGTACCCATAATTATCAACTAAAAATTGGGTTGCAACTTCCTTGTTATAAGGCATGTAATCTAATAATCGATGAAGTTTTATGCCTTTTATATATGGAAGATATATCTTATGCCAAAGGATATTTGAAACAGGAAATTCTTTTAAGGGTGCTTCTCCATGAAGTTTATGTATGTTTCTTAACTGAATTGAATCGGATTGAAAATACATCCACTCTATAGGGTTTCTAATACATTCAGTAGAGTAATTACCTCCAGATAAAATATTCTTGATACCATGCTTTGAAGCAAATTTATACATCGTAGCAAAAAATGCGTGATCTTGAGGAGTGTCAATGTGCGGTACGCCAGATTTAAAATAAGCTCTTTGTAAATCTTTCATTTCTTCCCAATTGATAACTTCGGTATATAAATCTAAACTCAACCCATCTACTAGTCTTTCAATATTATTTACTGCAATTTGTGAATTCCAACCAGCATCAACATGAAATACCAATGGCCTCAAACCTAATTTTTTTGTAACTAAATAAAGCAAATATGAGCTATCGATTCCCCCGCTCATACCTAAAATACAATCAAAATCTTTACCTGATCCCTCATTTTTTATGATGGATACAATTTTTTTAAGATCGTCTTCTCTTCCGTAACCTAGATTCCATACAGGTAATATTTTTTTATCAAATGTTAAACAATGATCGCATACACCTTTGCTATCGAATCTGATACTAGAGTCAGTGGTGTCCATAACGCACCTTGAACATATTGTTTTTGCCATTGATTAAATAATTTATCTTACTTTTGAAACATTATTGTATAACTTTTATAGATTCAGTTTTTTTACTAAATTGTATCTTCAGCCATCTCAAATACACGGTCGGATAATAATTTATTTAGTATATTTGATTAGTTCTGCATCGACTCTAGATGAAAGAACATATAAGAAATCAGCAATTCCGTCAAAATCATAACATAGGTATCCATGCTGTCGTAAAAGTCTATCTACTTCCTCGCAGTCAAGTTTTGCTCTCTTAGATGGATGATTTAAACCATCAAATTCTACTGCTATCTGTGTAGGGTAAATTTTTTTCTTAAGCATATCTTTCAAGACTTCTATCTCAGCGCCCTCTATATCCAATTTTAAAAATTGTAGTTTTTTTATGTTGTATTTTGAAAGAATTGATTCTATTGTGACTGACTCAACCATGATATGTTCAAAATCAGAATCAAGCTTATACTCGTTTTGATAATTAGTTATTGAATATGAAGTATGTTTTGGATTTTTTGGTGCAAAAAATCTCAAGCTTTCATGATTAGTCCAAAGAGCGAATTTTTCTAACACTAACTGGTTATGATTAATTCCAGTTAGGTTATATTCTTTTATATCTTTACTCCAAGAAGCTTTATCCAGAGCTATAGAACTGGTGCCAATTATCTCTTTAATATCTTCAAAATGTGTTATTGCTTTTGGTGTAGGATCTAAAATAATTACTTTTGCATTATAATTTTGAGCAAACTGAATATCGAAAGAGGCATCCTCTCCTAGACCACAACTTACAATTGTAGTTTCAAAAAGTTCATGAAAGTCAAAGAACCTTTTACCGCCATATTGAGATCCAAGACATGTTGTAATTATTTTACATTTTTCAACAACTACATTAGGGGCATAAAGATGCATTTTAAATTTAGTTATTGGAATTTTGAAAATAGACAAGAGTCCATCTATTTTAATTCTATTAAGAAGTCTTCTAAACACTATTTAAATGTCATTTTATAAAATTAGTATATTTTCTATTCTAACGCGTAGCAATGGTACGAAAATTTATGACCATAAAATGCTAACTTTGAGAAATGAGTAAATTACAAATTTTTTCCATATTTGTAATTCCCGATCGATTGTTAATTATTTAGCATCAAATTAATAATATTATTTATATTATCAGTGCTTTTTTGCCAAGTTATTCTTTTGTCTAAGAGTTTATCTGACTCTAATAGTTTATTTAAAAGCTTGTCTTTATTATTAATATTTTTGATTATAACTGAAGCAATATCATTAGGATTGAGCGGATCAAAGTAAAAAGCAGAATTACCACAAACATCTTCAGAGAAATCCCTTCTGCTTGTAAACATAGGCTTCCTTAGGTACTGAGCTTCTAGATAAGGAAGCCCATACGTTTCAATTAATGTTGGCATGATGATGGCAGTTGAATCGTTGATTTTTTCGAGCAATTCACTTCGATCTAGTCGTCCAAGAAAAACAAAGTAATCGTCTAAGCCTGCCTTTAATACTTTTTTGCAAAAATTAGCTTCAGAGTTACCAGAAAGAGAGTTTATAGTCAGCACGAATTTAAGTTTAAAATTTTGTAATTTTAAAATTTTCGCTACATCTATAAGAATATTCATGTTTTTATGTGGGTACATTGCTGTCGGATAGATCAATGTAGGAGTTTTATTAATAACCAATTCATTTGATTGATAATTTTTTGCTTCCATTGCGTCAAAACCAACATCAACAACATAAATATTATTTTTCTTATGGACAAAGCGTAGTCTATTTTTCATAGTATTAGTTTGTACGATAAAACTGTCACATCGCTTTATCGTTAAAAAGAAATACAGCCTTTTTGCTAATTTAGAAATAATTTCTTTAGGCTTAAACCGAAGCCATAAAGAAAAATTATTGTATACAGCGTAAGGCCAGTCAAAATAAAACAACTGCTTTGTAGGCACTCTGGCGGGAATATCCCCGAAATTTAATAATAAATCAATATTCAAGGATTTAGAAATAATTGCAATTTTTTTCTCATAAAAGAATACTTTTTCAATTAATTTTGTCGGGGGAGTAAGATTATCAACAAATTTTAAGTTGGGATATGCTTTTATATCGTCCTCAGAAGGATTTGATATTATTATATAAAATTTATGCTGATCTTGTTTTAAGCTATTAAATGCTTTTAAATAAGACTGCTTACTACCGATACCTCCTCCGGTGTTCCAAGTCATCAAATTAACTAGAATATTTGCCATTAACTAAGATGTAAAATAACTAACTTACTTATAATTTATAATTAGCAGCAACAGCATCCTCATAAAACATTTTTACTGTATCTAGTGAATATTCTTCTAAATCATAATCAATTAAAGATAATTTTTTTAATATCTCATTTGTTACTGTAATTATATGGCAACCTATTTCATCAGCTTGAAATATGTTTAACAATTCTCTTGGACTTGCCCAAATCAATTCAGCAGAGCTATTGTTTTTTAAAATTTCTACTGATTTCGACATAACAGGAATTGGATCTTTTCCAGTATCGGCTATTCGGCCTGCGAAAACAGATACATATGAAGGAATTTCTGGATTTAATACTTCAGAGACTTTTACAACCTGTTGAATGGTCATAAGAGCCGTAACATTAACTTTAACTTTTTGATTAACCAAGTTTTTTACTAATTCAAAAGAAGGTTCTTTTTTTGTATTTGTTATCGGTATTTTCACGTAAACGTTTTCTCCCCAGCTAGAAATCTCCAAGGCTTGACGTTCCATCTCTGAAAAATCATCTGAGAAAACTTCAAACGATATAGGTTTAATAGGAATTTCAGTCAATATATCTTTGCAGAAAGAACTATAGTCTTTTATGCCAGCTTTCCTCATTAGCGTTGGGTTAGTTGTAAGACCTTTTACATAATTTTTTGAATTCATTTCAAGCATATCCTTTTTGTCAGCTCCATCAGCAAAGATCTTAATATTCAATTTTTCTATTTCATTCATTTGATTCTCCTAAAATAATATCAGTTGCTTCGATTAAAGATTTTACTGAATAATCGAAATTTTCTGGCTGTCTTTCATCATAGTTGTAATCAATAAAAATGGTTTTACAGCCAGCATTAAATCCAGCTTCAACATCTCGCCATCTATCTCCAATCATATAACTATTGCTAAGACTAATATTATGTACTTTGGCGGCTTCTAAAATCATGCCTGGCAATGGTTTTCTGCAAGAACATTTATCTAAATCGTCATGATAACAAACTTTAAATTCCTTTATTGGCAATATCGCTGATAAGTGTGAATGAATATTTTCAATATCACTTTTAGATTTGGTACCTCTAGCAACGTCTGGCTGGTTTGTCACTACAATCAATAACCACCCAGCATCATCAAGCAACTTAAGTGCACCCTCAACTCCTTTCAGTAGACGTAATTCAGATAAATTTGACGGTGGAAAGGGTTTTCCATCAACAACATTTGCAGCATTAATTACTCCATCCCTATCTAAAAAAACTGCTTTGGGCATAAAATTAAATCGAAAGATATTAATTTAATTGATTGAAGATTCCCATTTAGTTTCATATTCTTTTAAAGTTGGGTGAGACACTAATAAGTGCCAGATAACTGCTTGAAATGCTTCCGAATGAGGTGTAATTGTATTCTCATTTACTGTAGGAATAATTACACATGCATCTGCCTCTTGAGCTGTAAAGCCGCCATCACGACCTACAACACCCATAACCATAGCTTTAACTGACTTGGCTAGTTTAATAGCTTCCACCAAATTTGGACTAATATTTTTTTTTAAATTTCCTCCCCCAACTGAAAAGATAAATAAAGCATCGTTTTTATTTAGTTTGCTTGTTTTCAACCATTCCGAAAATATGGTGTGCCATCCTTCGTCATTTGTTCTAGCTGTTAATTCTGAGACATTGTCAGTAGGCGCATATGATTCAATTCCTACAATTTTCCTAAAATCATTGACTGCATGTGACGAATTTCCTGCGCTTCCTCCAACTCCAAGAAAAAATAAACGCCCTCCTTTAGACTTCAAATTTGCGAGTAATTTAACTATTTTTTCAATTTCATTGACATTAATTTTTTTGATAATTTCTACAGCCTCAGCCATATGTTTCTGAGAATAAGTCATTCAACACCTCCATTTAAAAGAAAATTTTCTGTATCGTTAATTCCATCTTGAGATCCTATCTCATAAAATCGCTGTGACACTTCAAATCCGGCTAATTCATCTTTTATTGATAAATCATAAAAAACATCTCCAAGATCAAAATTTTCTTGCCTATATTCAGAAAACAACGAAGAAGACATTACAGAGAGACCATAGTCAATGTAATTCATATCTTTTAGAAATAAATCTTTGTTATACATTATTACTTTATTATTATTATAAATTACATTACTTTTGTCCCATTTATCATTATTTTTTAAAACTGTAATCAATCCGCTTTTTTTTGATCTTAAATATCCATTCAAAACATCGGAAAAATTAATTGGTAGATAAGAATCTCCATAAAGTATGAAAAAATCTTGAGGGAGATAAGATAAAGAATTTTTAATTGCCCCACCAGTCCCAAGTAATTTAGGCCCGTCATCAGAGTAAGTAATATTTAAATTGAATTGCTTACCAGTTCCAACTTTATCTTTGATCATTTCGCCTAGATGACCAATGCATATGTGGACGTCTTTAATCCCTTGTTCAACCAAATAATTTAGTTGATGAAAGATAAAGGGCTTGCCTGCAATTTGAATTAGCGATTTCGGTATATATTTTGCTTTTCTTCCAAGACGAGTTGCTAACCCGCCAGACAATATAACTACTGGAAACATACTTTGATGTAATTTTTAAGACGACATTACAAGTTTAGTGCCCTCAAAATCAAAACTAAACCTTACCTCTTCCAAATTTGCTGATTTCATTGCATTTCTCAATCTATTTCTATCTTTTGCCATAAACATTAAAAAACCACCGCCGCCAGCACCTACAAGTTTGCCACCAATAGCTCCGTTTTTCATTCCAAGATCATACAAATCGTTAATTTTTGAATTGGACATTCCGCTTGATCGCTTTTTTTTGTGATTCCAATGCTCATCCATTATCCTTCCGAATTTTGTAGTATCTCCATCAATCAAAGCATCTCTGCTTCTGTAACCTAGTTCTTTGACATAATGAAGATTATCAATCATTTGCTTATCGTTATTCTTAGATTTGGTATTTTGATCTTTCAAAATATTGCTTGCACTTCTAGAATATCCTGTGAAAAACAACAGAAGATTATCTTCAAGATCGTATAGAGTATCTATGCTTATATCTAAGGCTTCCGCTTGTACCGAATCGTCTTTGTTGAATTTCAAACAAGTAATTCCTCCAAGAGCGGCAATATATTGATCCTGCTTACCAATTGGCTCGCCTAATTTTTCAATTTCAATTTCACATGCAAGTTTTGCTAGCTCCTCTTGAAGAAGATGTTTTTTTTTATAGGTATAAAGAGCCTTTATTAACGCAGTCGTAAAACTGCCAGATGAACCTAGGCCTGTCCCTGCAGGTATATCTGCAAGAGTAGTTATTTCAATTTGAGGAGTCTTGAGATTTACTATATTGAGAGCTTCTTTGATTATTGGATGCTGAATTTGCTTAATCGAATCAACTTTTTCAAGTTTCGAATACTTAAGATAAATGCCCTCAGTGAATGGTCTCATCACATTGACGTACACATACTTGTCTATTGCTGCGGCTATTAGAAAACCACCATGATCTGCGTAATAAGATTTAAGATCTGTACCACCACCTCCCAATGATATTCTCAATGGGCTCTTTGCTATGATCATTAAATTATCCTCGTGAATTATTAGTTTGTAATTTTAATGACAAAGAAGAATGATTAAAAGATTAATTTTGTGAATAAGACGTCTCAATAATTTCAAGAACTTTCAAAGCATCGTTCAATGAAGGAGACGGCTCTCTATCAGATAGAATATCTTCATAAAAATCATCTAATTCTAATTTCCAGGAGATATCTGGATCAGGAAAACTCCATGAACTTTTTTTTGGGGGGCCCATTTCTGGTAGCATCTTGTACCAAATTATATTCTCTTCTCCATAACTACCGCCTAGACCGTTTAATTCTAACTTACCGAGTTTTCCATAAATTTCCATTGAAAATAAGTTTTTCCACTCTGTGCAAGAAACATGAAGAAAAGAAGCTTGTTTATAAGAGTTTTTTAGTAATAAGAAAGCATTATCATCAACTGGCATATCCCAAAAATATGTATGAGTAAAAGCATCAATTTCCTCTATATCACCTAAAAACCACCTAGATAAATCTATTAAATGTGAGCCCTGATCAATAAGTTCACCCCCACCCGAAATCTCTGGATTTGCTCTCCATTCTCGATCATAGCCTATCCTACCTCCATGACCATAGCGTGCTCTCATGAACATTAATTCTCCAAGTTTCCCTGAGTCGATTATTTCTTTAGCTTTAAGCAATGATCGATGGTAGCGATGATTAAAACCAACGCGAACCTTTTTGTTATTTGATTTAGCTGCATTAATTAAAGTTATGATTTGATTTGAACTTATTGCAGCAGGTTTTTCCACAAGCACATGCTTTCCTGCATTTATTGCAGAGAGAGTAATTTCAGCCAGAGTATTATGCAACGTAGCAACAATTACAATATCAATATCAGATGATGAGATTAAATCTCTCCAATTAGCATAAGTTCTTACATCTGAAGTACCTGCAATTTTAAGTGCTCGAGATAAATCTACATCCGAACAGGCAATTAATTTCCCCCCAGAACCTAATGACAGGGAGCGTTTACTTCCAATTAATCCACAACCAATTAAGCCGACACCGAAGATCTTATCTGATTTCATTAGTAATCTCCCCAATCCAAACCTTTATCTTTGGAAGTAATTCTTCTGAGTGTGTATAAGTCTGAATTATTCAATTCAGATAAATGTTTAGGCCAGTCTAACCAGTTATCCCAGATTGCACTTATTAATTTACCAGTTATGCCTCTGCTTTCTTCAGAAGCTAAAAATAAAGCTAGATTAGAAACCTTTTCAAATGAATAATTTTGATCCATTAGAACTTTATTTGCCTTATCAACTTCATTCATACCGGGTTCATTATTTTCATTCAAAATTTCTTTTAACATGTCTGTTGGCATCATTCCTGGTGCTATACAATTCACCTTGATATTATGATCAAATAACTCGTCAGCTATTGTTTCTGAAAATCTTACCAAAGCTGTTTTCGATACTGCATAAGGCGAAAAGTTTTCTCTTGATGTAGATGCACCTCCACCAGAAATGTTAATTATTGATGGAGATGAAGATTTTTTTAACAATGGAAGAAGGTTTCTACATAAATAAATAGGAGCTTTTAGGTTTACATTTATAACCTTGTCCCAGTCAACATCTTTATTGTCAGAAAAATGTCCAATTGGTCCTTGAATTGCTGCATTATTTATTAAAACATCCAAATGAGAGAACTCATCTTTAATAATGTGAGTCATCGAAGAAATCATTTTGGCGTTGTTCAGATCACACTGAAGACTAATTTTCTTTTGATTTTTACGGTTTTTTAAACTTCTTAAAGTTGAATTTAATCTTATTTTATTGTTCGCGAGAATAGCTACAGAGTAACCTTTCCCCCAAAATGAAGAAACAAGGTGTCTTCCAAGACCCCTAGTACCTCCGGTAATCAGAACAGTTTTTTTTGTCAATTTCTTTCCTCAAAGACCCATTCATTGTTTCTTAAGTATTCAATAGTTCTAATGATGCCTGTCCTAATGCTTACTTTAGGCTCCCAACCCAAAGACTGTATCTTTGTTGTGTCTAAAAATATAAAGGGGTTATCTCCAATCCAGCCTCTTTCACCGCCGCCGTACTCTAATGTAGGTTGTA
>MDTG01044820.1_pt1 | contig 15969 bp, 12 predicted proteins | sample 811421 | NCBI WGS metagenome assembly MDTG01 (sample SAMN05326645, study PRJNA326480) | marine metagenome | isolation source: seawater | place: Pacific Ocean: South East | collected 2011 | reverse complement strand
GCGGTCGTCGGGTGCTTGGCCGGGGCGACGTGCGGGTGGGCCGCGCACGCACGGCTGCACCGCCGCCGACCCCTTGCAGTGCCGGACACAGCGATCGGGGCCACGCTGCTAGGAGTAGACTGATCGATGGGCTCGCCGCTCCGGCTGCAGTGTATTTTCACGGCGGCGTGCAGCGTTGTCGTCTTTATCGCCGTGATCACCGATGTTGACCGCGATCAGGTCGGGCGCCGAAGCGCGGTGCACACTGCTCCTGTCCACCGGCTGCTGATGAATGCTACACGCATGCCGGTCCCAAGCAGCGCGTGGGAGCAGCTGGGCTTTGCGGTGCACAACTACAACCAGTCCGCGGCGCGCGCGCTGGCGGCGGCCGCGCACATGGAGGACACGTGGGACTCGCTGCCGACCGACGCCGCTCGGGCCGGCTTGTTTCGGTTGCTGGCGGTGGCAACACACGGCGGGTGGTACGCCGACGCCGATCTGTGGCCGACTCCACACCTCGAAGCGCTCCGCAGCCGCTACAATCTCGTGCTCTTCAACGAAGCGTGCGGCCCCTTGTGGTGGAACACTATATTGCGCGCGGTCGGGGCGTCGACTGCACCGCAGTTTCGAAACGCCCTCTTCGCGGCCCCAGCTGCGTGGCGGCCGTTGCGCGCTGCACTGATGCTGACCGCAGCGAATGCCAAGCGCAAGGCGACGCAGACGGGGCTTTTTTCGCGCGTGCTCACGCTGTTCCCAGACGAGCTTGCGGAAGCCACCATTATCGGGTGCCGCTTCGGCAACCTTTACGCAGCGCGGCATCCATCGCAGTAACGTTCACCTGGGTGCGCCCCGGTATTTCGCAACACTAAAATGCCGGTCGATCGACCAACCATGCTGGTGGCGCTGATGGCGGGCGCGCTCGGTTCGGCCACGTGCTCCGGAAACGAGGCGTTTTGGGTGCAGCCGCAGGAGGAATGCCCGGCCTGCTGGAGCTCCGTCAACGCGCACTGCGTGCCGACCGCCGCGGGAAATTTGGTTTCGCTGCTGCGAGCGGCCACAGGCCACCCCGCGTACAACTACAACGACGGGCTGGACACCGCGGTTGCCGCCGCATACACGTATACCGATAAAGGAGACCAGTTCTTCCACGGTGCGCAGCACCAGGCGGCGCTTTACCTCGGCGGGGCGCAGCACCCGGACCCAACGAAGAGTATGGCCGCGCTGATGAACACCGATTACAGCGCGGGGACCGCGGTTGGAGACGCCCGGGTCGGACTAACCGCTTTTTTGCAGGCCACCGACGCCCTTCCAGGGCATATAGTGACCTGGAGTGACCGCCCGCCCGGGGTTAGCGACATGGAGTTTTTGGTGGGGGTCCGCACTCCGTACTTGCTGCACATCTCGGCCGATTGCATCCGGTCGGGCATGTGGGCAAGCGCAAACGGTGAGGCTCCTTCGGAAATTGTGAAAGCGCTGCCGACGGCGGATCGCTCCGCGCTGTCGGAAAGCTCGTTGGGGCACACCATCGCCGTGTACTCCGCAGCACCGCCGCAGGCATCGTCTTTGACCGTTGGCGGCGCATCCGGCCTCGGGGCGTCGCGAAGCGCATCCAACGCCCGTGGCTGCGATAAGGCGTACGCCGTCGTGTTGAACACCGAGCAGTGCGTGGTCGGGATCACGCGCGTGGAGGCAGCCTCCGGCTCTAGCGGGCTTCCGGCGTGGGCAATCGCCGCGATTGTAGTTGGCGCGGTGGCGGTGGCGGCAGGCGGGGTTGTTGCGTGGCGCTGGCGCGCTGCGGGCGCTACAGGGCTCATGACAGATTATTTTTGAATTTGACAACCACAGGCTACTTTAAGATACAATATTCTTGGGGGTTAGCCCCGCGTGTACCCGCTGGGCGTCGTACGCCGCCGCCGCCGCCTCCTCGCTCTTAAACCCCCGCTCTTCGCGCCGCTGCCCATGCGTTTGGATTCGAACGTAGTACTTTTTGTCCTTTGTCCGCTGCAAGCTGACCCCCACCTTTGTCGAGGTTTTTTTGGTCTTTGTGTTGTGTCGCTCAATCCGATGCGGCTCGTAATCTAGCAGCGCTTCGTCGGGAAAGTTGCGTGGGGCGCGACCGTGGTGAACCAACGCCGCGTCAACGGCCCGCAGCGCAATGTGTCGACTCCGAAACGAGCCCACCGGGATCCTTTTTCGGTCGACCGTAATTGCGGCGTAAAAGTATGGCCGCTGGTTCGAATCCACGCGCCGAACCACCCCGCCTTGGGTAGGCCGACTGGCCCCACCGGGACGAACCTTGTGCCGGTTCACGTCGGCGATCGTGAGCTTGCGGTCTGGAAAATTGAGAGCAAGCCACCCGCCGCCGTCCATAGCGTGCAGCCGCCGAGCATATGCGTCGACCGCTTCGGCTGCGCGCTGCGCCGTTCTGAACGTGCCTATTTTGGTCTGCGTGGAAGGGATTCGGGCCACCCACAGCCCGACCATGTTTTGCGACACCCCATGGTAGCAAGCCATAGCTGCACGGTTATGAGCCCGGCGGCCGACGCACCGACATATGTTGCCCGCCAGAGTCCATCATAGGGTCACGCGGGCGGTTTCCGCGGCTTCCTTCAAAGCTCTCAAACACGTGGTGACACTATATTCGAGGGTAATGTTTGTTGCTACACCATGGCAACAACCGAACCCGATGGGCTCCTCGTGTGGCCGCCGACTACTGTCCCGGACGACTTTTGTTATAAGCGCCGGGATGTAACCCGACTCATATTACCCGATGTAATAAACATAGGGTACGAAGCCTTTATGGCCTCCGGGCTCGCCGGCACACTCGACCTTCCGTCCGTACGTACCATTGAATATCAAGGCTTTCGAAAATGCACTGACCTAACCGACGTGCAAATGCCTAACCTGCAAAAGGTCGGAGCTGGCGGGTTTTTAGCCTGTACGAGTTTAAGGTCTGTAAACATGCCAAAGGTCAGACATCTAGGCCGTCACGCATTTGATGGGTGCGTCGGCCTGACAGCAATCTCGCTGCCGTTGGTTGAGGAAGTGCCTGAAGGTGTGTGCGCGCACTGCACTTCTTTAAAAGAGGTGCGCGCCCCTAAGGCGACCATGGTAAAGATCGATGCTTTTCGCGGATGCTTTGAGTTAACCATCGTTTCGCTGCCGTCAGCGACGAATATCGATGCATATGCATTTCTACGTTGCTCCAATCTTGAACGTGTCGAGCTTCCAAAAGTCACGCAGATGGTATCACAAAGCTTCGCGCAGTGCAGGAAGTTACGGTACCTGTCCGTTCCCGAGCTGATCGATATAAGCAGCGATCGGACCTGGCTGAAACCTTTCGAAGACTGCTCTCGGGATCTTGTAATTGACCTCGGGGCTCGACCCGAGCTTAGCGCCCTGGCGACGAGTGTTTTTGACACTCACACTGTCGACCCGGGCTGGGAAGTGCGCAGCCGAATCGATGTGAACGGGGCTTTATTTTCAGTGCGAAGCAAGTGGGCCGGCGCAGGCGCTGCGCGGCACGAGTACGGAACAACCGTGGCCGTCTCCTTCATGGACGGCGACGTGTACGACGTTGTCGTCGACGGCAGGATCGATCTGAGAGCAGCGGTGCTAGCATCCGACGAGATTGCAGCGGGCCAGCCTGACCTAGCTACGGCCAACTGGGGCTTCATTAAGACGTATCCAACCGACAACGAACCCGCGGTTGTGAGAGACTCCTTCACTGGCGAGGAACTATTTCAGCTCGCGCAAGCGGGCTACTCTTTGGACATGACCGTTTGGTACAACGAGGACGGCGGCTCTCCTTCCGCGAAGCGTGTAAAACGAGCTGAAGCCGCCTTTGTTGACCTTTGTATAAAATAGACTTACTTAAGGCTATTCTAAGTATTGGAACTATATACAGGCACAGTGTTTGTCAATACACCATGGCAACAACCGAGCCCGATGGGCTTCTCGTGTGGCCGCCGACTGTTGTCCCAAATAGGTTTTGTTATAACCACTCGGCAGTAACCCGAGTTCACCTCCCCGATGTGGTTGAAATTGGGATTGAAGCCTTTGAGGACTCCGGGCTCGCCGGCACACTCGACCTTCCGTCCGTACGTACCGTTGGATATGGAAGCTTCAAAGGGTGCGATGCCCTAACCGAAGTGCGAATGCCTACCCTGCAGATGATGAAACGTGCCGCGTTTTATGGGTGTGAGCAGTTAGAGTCTGTAACCATGCCGCAGCTCAAGTCAGTCCCGGAACACGGGTTTTTTGGGTGTTCAAATTTGAAGACTGTATCTATGCCAGCGCTCGAGACGGTTGGATCTCGCGGCTTTTTTGGATGTGAGAGCTTGACCACAATCGACACGTCGCAGCTGAAGCAAGTGAATGATCTGGCGTTTGAAAGATGTGCTGCGCTTACCGGGCCCTTAACCCTGCAAGTGAAACAGCTAGGCCGTGGGGCATTTGAGCAGTGCGTCAGCCTGACCGCAATCTCGCTGCCGATGGTTTTAGAAGTGCCTCCAAGTTTGTGCATTGGCTGCACTTCTTTAAGAGAAGTGCACGCCCCCAATGCGCTCGAGGTATGTCAAACTGCCTTTAAAGGATGTTCCCAATTAACCACCGTTTCGCTGCCGTCGGCGACTGAAATAGCCGATATGGCATTCGAGAACTGCTTCAATCTAGCACGTGTGCTGCTACCAGAAGTCACGCGGATGTTCCCAAGCAGCTTTATGCAGTGCACAAAGTTACGGTACCTGTCCGTTCCCAAGCTGATCGACTTTTGGACTTTTGGGATGACCCCTTTAGAAGGCTGCTCTCGGGATCTTGTAATTGACCTCGGGGCTCGAACCGAGCTTAGCGACCTGGCGACAACGTTTTTTGCCTATCACTATGACGACCCGGGCTGGGAAGTGCACAGCCAAATCGATATGAACGGGGCTTTGTTTTTAGTACGAAGTAAGTGGGCCGGCCCAGGCGTTGCGCGGCACAAATACGAGACAACCGTGGCCGTCTCTTTCATAGGCGGCGACGAGTACAACGTTGTTGTCGACGGCAGGAACAACCTGCGAGCAGCGGTACTGGCGTCCGACGAGATTGCAGCGGGCCATCCTGACCTTGCGAGGGCCAAGTGGGGCTTTATTGAAACGAATCCAACCGACGACGAACCTGCGGTTGTGAGAGACTCAGTTACTGGCGAGGAGCTGTTTCAGCTCGCGCAACAAGGCTACTCGTTAAACATGACAATTTGGTACCACGAGGACGGCGGCTCCCCCCCCGCGAAGCGGTCAAAACGAGTTGAGGCCGGCTTCGCTGACCTCTGCATTTAGCGACTTCAGCCAATCATTCTAATAGCAACGAAGTACGGGCTAGCGGCGGGAAGCCGTCTTTGTTGCCCTATGCAGTCAGAGCGACGGGTTACATTGCCATATCCACAAAGTCGCCGAGAATGCGCGGGTCCACGAACGTCTTCAAGGCCTCCCTTGCCGTTTCCAGCGGCTCCGTGTCAACCATCATGAGATCCGCTGCATGACATAAATTTTTAAATAGTACCTCTTCCTTTTGATTATACATTGTCCGCAGTTTCATTCGAGTGCGTTTGTCCATCGGGTTCAGAAATGAATAGTTTTGATTCATCTCGTACATTTTTCGAACTTCCTCTGCTGTTGAGAATGAGCGTATAAAAGGGCGCCCGTTTGCTAGCACGTAGCCCCCAAAAAATGCAATGGTCATATATGTCGAGTACAGCAGCCAGTATCGCAGCCACGCCAAGCACTCCTCGTTAGTCGCGGTGGGCGGAAGGGAGAACCGCTCCCGAGTTGGCTGGTGGGATGCGCCAGTCATTCCGTCCAAAGAGCCGGCGTTGACGCTGTCAACTGTCGCTGTTGCGGAGTCAATGATTCCAACGCAGTCAATGTCGATAATCACCGCTGTAGCCATACGACGCTTCTCGTTGACCGTGAACCCGATGTTTAGGGCCTTTAAATCAAGGCCAATCAAAACCATGTCGTCACCGTCCACTCGCTGGCTCAATCGGTCGATTTTCTTCAAAAACCGGCGAAGTGCATCTAAAAGCTGTTGCGAGGTCAAGTCGATCTCATACGTGGTTTTAGTAGATGTTTTGTTGCTGCGGATGCTGTGGGTTTTTTGCACAATCATCGTTGGACTGTTGTCCAACCTGTCGCTGTACGCCGTGAACGCAGGAAACAGCGACCGAAACCGGGGCTGGTTCGGGTTCATCAATGCAGCGTGGATACGATCAATGCAACGCTTGTCGGTTTCGAACGCTTGTTGATAACGGACGTCGCTCCGCGGTTTGCGAATTCGAAGCACAAAGTCGGTATACTTCAATTGTTGTCTCGTCAGCTCCCTTCTGACATCGCTGTCAGCATTCGGGCTTATTTCGTACACCGTATTGTAGGACCCCTGCCCCAACACACGTCCTTTTGAATTTTTGAACTTCGCTTTCATGTCGGGCGTGCTTTCAAGGCGTTTGAGCACCGCAGCCAGCTTTTCGTGCTTCGTTTGCGAGATCGGCGCGCCCCGCGAGCGCGGGCGCTTCGCTGCCTTGACCGGCGGATTCGCATTGCTCGTTTCGGTCACGCTCACGTTCAAGATAGAGTTGTTTACGTTCAGTTGTACCATCACGAGGTTGTCACGAGCAAAGTCTTTGCACCACTCCGCAGTCATTTTTGGGTCTACCACGGCCTCGGTCGTACGTGTTGCGTACGGCGCGATGTTAGTGACGGTGCATTTAATTTGGACCCTCCATTGCGATTTCTCCCAGGCCGCCGTCGCGGTAACGTGCAGCGTATAGGTGCGCTCCGTGGAAAGACGTTGCTCCACCGGCATGGAAGCGGCAGGCGTGGCATCCCACGAGTCGCACTGCAGTGCGGTTTGCTCAGACGCGAGAAGCTGATCTATCACGCACTTGTGTGCAAATTTAACCAGCAGGTGGGTTCGATTCGGTGGGCGGGTTGATTGCTTGCCCTCGAGGTCTGGATTAGCCCAAATTGGGGGTTGGGTATTTTCTGTCTGCTGCGCAACCTGGCCTGTCTGGTCGGGCGTCAACTCGTCTGACGACGACACCACGATGACTTCCGGCGACGGCCCATTTTGGCGTATTAGGTCTGACGACGACAACACATCGATGGCGTCCTGCGCCGACGGCACGGAAGTAGACATCGCTGTGGTTGGCACCGGGTCACGCACGCGGATATAGCCAATGTCTACTGCTTTATTCAAACGCAACGGTGGGGGGAGCAAATTTCATTATGTGGTATTGGAGTTCCAGCGGCAGCGCATGCGTGCGCTCCATGCACCGCAGGAGCGATAGCACCCTGGCGCGCTGACCCGGGTTGATGCTGCGCCACCACGTCGACGTGGGAGAAAACGGCTGCGCGTCGCGGAGCAACGCCACCAAGGGGTCGGGCCGAGCCAGGGCGCCCACCTCCCGCAGCGCCGACGCGACGTACGCATACACCAGAGGCCGGGGGTCGGCCAGCGGAACGCCGCCGGACACCTCTACGCACAGCTTAATTAGCGGCAGGTCGCGGGTGGAGGCCAAGAGCCGAATCCACTCGTCCCCTACATCGGGGCGGGCCGACGTTATGGTAGCGCCGGCGGCGAGCAGCGCTCGGATCAGGTTGGTTTTGCAGCTGGCCAAAGCCTCCATCAGCGGCGCCACGCTGCCCCGCACCGCGTTGGGCGATTGGCCACTCGCCAAGCACGCTTGCAGCCATGCGAGGTTGCCGTGGTGAGTTGCCCACCCCGCCAGCGTTCGCTCGAAATGCAGCAAATTGCCGGTGCGCCGCGGCCAATGCCCTGGCGCGTCGCCCCCGAGCATCGCGGCCACCGCGTCGGCCACCACGGACATGCCGCCGACATTGTGAGCGGCGACTATCCTGCAGCGCGCTACAGCGGGGTCCGATGCCAGATTGCAGTTTATTCGGTGTGAACAAAACAGTCGATTGCCCGCCGCACCGTGCTCGCCATGGTAGGGGGAAGGGCAGTCACCACGATGGAGTCGGCCCCCGTCAGCGAGAGCGCGATCGGCTCGACCCCTAACCCAGGCCGTAGTTCAATTAGCCGCACCTGCTCGCCCGAGTTGGCGGAGCTTCCGCCGTACTGGGTGACAGTGATGTCCGCGCACCCGAACATCTCGAATTGCGCCAGCGACGAATCGGAGCGCAGGGCCCGGCGAATCGGCGCGATCAACGCTGGGCGCGCCACGAGCACCACGCAGAGCCCGGCGCCGGCGACCTCGCGCCCTCGAGTTAGCAGGCTGAGCGCCGACGCCTCGACCAACGTGGCGGCCGAGCTTGGCACGCGAGGCTCGATTCGCCCCGCGCGGTGGTGCTGGGTGCACGGGTGAACCTGCAGCGTGATGACGCTGTCGACGGCGGCCGCCGCCGCGAAGAGCGCCGCCGAACCTTCGAGCGACCGCTTGCCAATGAGCGAAGTGCCGTTGACGGCCATCAGCACGGTGCCGGGCACTATGCCGGCGGCGGCTGCGGACGACCCGTTCGCGACCTTGACCACCGTAATGCCCACAGCGCCGGTCTCGGCGTCCATCAGCGACATCCCCATCGTCTCGGCGCGGGGCACGGTGACCGTCCCCATAGAGCTGACGTAGGCAAAGACGGCCGCCGCCCGCCGGTCGTCCCCGGACACGGTGACCTCAACGGGGTGCGGGGAGGCGCCCACGTGCAGCAGCGCGAGGTAGTCGCGCGCGTCGGGCACCTCGGCCGTGGCGAGGAGTGCCGCATATCGGTCTGGCGACATGCCGTGCCGCTCTGCCCGCTCCTGCAGCCGCGGGGCGCGGGCCACCACCGGCAGCATATTCAGATGGGGGGTCGACCCAGCGCTGATGAGCCCCCGCAGCGCCGCCGCTGGCTGATTCGTCGGGTCCACCAATATCTCGATCCGCCGCGGCGGAACCTTCGGGATCCCGATGAGGTGCCAGCCGGGGCGCGCGCAGTTGAGGCAGACAAACTCGGTGGCCGAGTCGGGGCTCACCGCCGCGAATTGGCTGGCGCCGCGGCCACAGTGGTTGCACACAAACGCCACCGCCCGACCCACCGCACGCACCACGCGGGCCGCCGTCGCGGGGTAGTGCTTGTCCTGAATTTGCGGCCAGGGCCCGATCACGGCCGACGGAGCGACGGCGGTGGGATCGATCGCGAACAGCTGCCGAGTGCGCTGAAGCCGGGCTACGGAGCGGTGCCGGCGGATGCTCGCGCAGGACCACATGGAGGAGTGTGCGGTGCATGCCAAGGTTGCACAGGTTGCCGACGGCGCAAGCACCACGTGGCGCGTATTTCAGTCGCAGACTGAGCGGGGTGGCCGTCATGGACATATCCGCCCTTCGGACCGCGCGCTTCACGCGAACGCCGCTACCCCGGTATGAAGCGTACGTAAAACTAACGGACAAAGAGCGATGGACCAAAGCGCTCGCCTATTTCAAGCACCCCAGAGTGATGTGGATGTCTATTCGGGGAGACGAATACAAGCGCGACCCGATCATAGCGCTTGCAGCGCTTTTTAAGCAACGCGTACGAGTCGAAGACCTTCCGGACGACCTCACGCGCACAAACCCGTCCTTTTTCAAAGCTCTCTCGAACACGTTTGACCCGAATCGGCCGACAGCAGAGGCTAGCGAGCTTCGGGCGTGGCTCCGGTCGTTCTACGACTGGAACACCGCGGCCAAGCTGATTGAAGCGTTTCGGGGATCGCACCCCACCCCCGTCGGGGGCCAGGCAATGGCCAGGCTGCCGCCGGCTCTTCAGTTCGAGGACATGGCATAAACCGGGCCGTCACGCCAGATCGACAAACGCGGCCAGCGTGATCGAGTCCGGCGAAGTAAGCAGCTTGGTCACCTCGGAAGGAACTCCCCTTAAAGTGTAAAATCGATTCCCGCGTCCCTTTACGTGATAAGCATACCCCCACACTACGTATGAGTCGTTTTGTAGCTGCATCACCACCGCCCTAACCATTCTGGTGAGGGCAACTTTGTAAAAAGTTGCCGTGTCACGCGGTGGGCTCATGAAGTGTTCGGTCACAATAGCTTTAAACTTCTTAAGGTTGCTCGGTGTAAACAGGTTGGCTTCGGTCAGCGCGGTGACCTCACGATGATTAGGCCGGCCTATGTTGCGAATCCCTTTAATCAGCTCTTTAGTTAGGTTTTCGCTCGCGTTTAATCGCTCGCTTGTAAGGTTGAGCTCGTCGAGCACGGTCTTCAACGAATCGCCTCGTGCGTCCAGGTCGAGTTGGTTCTGTACAGCCCCTTTGGTTGACTGCAGCCACACGAAGATGACGAGTGCTGGCGGCGGCAGTGGCGGTACCAACGGCATTTGTTCCCGAGGGACAACTTTTCGGCTAACGACGCGTTTCGGCGAATTCGGGGCTAGCCGGCGGTTTCGCTCTTCGAGCACGGTTCGCACAGGATCTAATGCAGGATCACCAATGGGTAGCAACTCAACGTCGTCGCTGGTTCTGCTGGTGGAGTCCTTCAGCTTAAACGAGTTGCCATCGGAGGACCGTTGGAGTTGCACCGTACGCCCCCCCCACGCGCCTTTGAAGATCCTGCCCTCGTCGTTGTGCGTAAAGTCAATAGTGCTGCTGTCTTCGGGCGACACAAAGGTGCCGTTTTCAACCTGCACATACACGAGCTGCTTTAGTCGCAGCCCGCCGGCCTCTTTGAGCTCTTGGATCGTTATCACTCGCGGCAGCTTCTGAACCGCGACGGTCACCGGCGCCGCAGCCGCCGGCGCCGCAGCCGATCCTCCCAACGAACGGCGCATCGCTGCTGCGAATAGCTCTTTGATATCTTGGTTTCCAGTCGCTCTGACTGCGGCCGGTATCTTCGTGGCAATGTCCGGATTTAAAAGCTTTACGCCTTCGACACCGAACAAGATTTGGCAGGACCGCACGTCCTCCTCGGCAATGGCTAGGCTCAACGGGGTTTGGCGGCTTAAATTCAGCGCGTTGACGGCCGAGGGATCGCGTTTAACTAGCGCCTTTACAATTTCTTCGCTGGCACCAAAATAAACGGCGGCATGCAGCGGTGTCATGTCCAGGAGGCTCCACGGCGGTTCGGCCGCTGAGAGCTCCAGTGTTGTAGCACCGAGAAGCACAGCGACGACGCCAGTGTTGTTTGACATCACCGCGGCAACCAAGGGTGGCACGCCGAACACATTGCAGACGTTGGGGTTTGCATTTTCGGACAGCAGCATTTTGGTCAACCGTCTGCACTCGCCGTCGGAAAACTTGTATTCAGCCAGGCCGTTTGCAGCCACCGAATGCAGCACCGTGTACCCGGTCGCGGGCAGTTGTGTGTTTACACCCTTGCTGCGTACTGCTTCGCGCACGCTCTCAACGAGCGGTTGCTGGAACAAAGCGCTATGCGGTAGGTCCAGCTCAGGGTCCTGAAGGACATCGTAAAACGCCAACTTGTCGAGCATGGGGACAACATCCGGCCCGGCGTTGCGTTTCCTGATGTATTTGTACAAGTGGTCGCGCGTAAAGGTGGCGCCATTCTCTAGCAAAAGCGCGACGCAGTCAATCGAATCCTTATTGAGAGCGATGTTAAGCGCGCTGATCCCATTGATCAGTTTTCTGTTGAGCAGCAACTCGCCCGCGTGCTGGAGAAGGAAGCTGACCATAGCCAGGTCGATATGCGGTTTCCCAATGGCCATCATGAGCGGCGTTAACCCGGAGCCGGCGTCGATGCAGTCTTCCGACAGCACACGGCTATCATAGGACAGAAGGAGCTCCGCAATCTCGCTCGCGCCGAGGCCGCCGTCGATGGCAAGATGGAGCGGGGACACGAGTACCAGTTCGCCCCCCCTGCGCACGCGCTGCTTCGCCACGGGGTCCGCGCCGCGCTGCAGCAAAAGCTCTGTTGTCGTGTAGCTTCGTTGCACGGCCTCGTGCAGCGCGGTCTTGCCGGTTTCTTTGTCCCGCTCGTCTACAACCGCGCCGGCATCCAGCAGCGCTCGAACGCAGTCGGTGTCGGCTCCGCCGGCGCACATTTTGAACAACGGCCGCTCATTGGAGCGCTGCCCCATTTGGTTTGGGTCACAGTTTTGGTTGAGGAGCACCTTGCAAAGCGGTCCCGTCTTGACCGTGTGAATCGGGAAGAGGCCGTTCGAGTCCGGTGCGTCGAGCCGTCCCCCGGCCGCCACAAAGCGCTCCAGCAGTTCCGGGGTAACCATTGTGCATTGAGGGTACATCACCATGGTTGACGCCATTGCAAGCAGCAGTGGACGGTGTCGTGCCGCGTCGGGAGCGGCGTCCTCGAACGGCCACGGGGCGTCGGGCAGCTGCATCGTGCCCTCTGCCAGCGCGTCGATGATACGGGATTCCTGCGCACGGGTGTCCGGCAGCCCAAATCGAAACCCCACGCGGGTCGTGTCCCCGCATGGCCCAAAGTTGAGATCCCACTTCAGATACGGGGCAAATTTAGTGTGCAGCGCTGCTGCATACTGGTCGCTGGTATAGTCAGGCTCAGGGTGAAGGTCACGTGGATCTAGGACAGATCTATTCCTGGGCACCAACAGCCGGATGCACGCTTCGGCGGGGTAGTAGATGGTTTCCACCGTGAGCCCAACTGCAGTGAACATGCGCTCGAGTCTATGTTGCCACCAAATCCCTATGTGCGCCAGCTGATCGTGCGGAGAGTCAAGCTCTTTTAGGTGGTCCACGATTTCGGGGGGGGCAATGTCAACGGGTGTTTTGCCCTGGTCTTTTATGAATTTGATGTAGTCGTCCCAGTCCGGGTTATGCAAATTCTTCGTCGGCTTGCTCGGGAACAGAATCGTTTCCACTGCGTGAAAAAAGTCCACGTCGCCTAACGCGAGGGCCCGCTTAGCGACGTAGAGCGGGATTGGCACCCCGCAGTAAAACGCGTTTGCCACTTCTTCCCATTTGGGAGAGTAATCGTAGACTTTGCCGTCGGGCCCCACGTTCCACGCGTGCTCAAACCCAAACGACTTCCCGAACTGCGGGTCAAACGCCCAGCCGATGTACATTTGTAGCGTGCCGTTGGTGGCTTCGGCGATCTTCACGGCGTTGTCAAACCCACGTTGCGCTACGAGCGCTTCGTGTTTGAACGTCGCCTTTGCCGTCGGGTTGGGTCGTTCAAACTGCTCCCACTTGTCGGTCGCCCACGCGTAAAACTTGGCCTTCAGCCCAGTCTTGTTGACCTCCTGCATCGCCGTTACATAGGCCATCTCGGTTGCATGCGGTTGCGCCATGGCTGCCCGTGGGCCTGGCGCAGCTGGTTCCGGGGTAATTTTACGTAGGTTACTCAGCTTAAAAGACTTTGGCTTCGCTTCGCCTGGTACCCGCACTAGCACCCGACCAGAAGCTGGTTGTTTGGTACCTTTTGGTGCATCCACCACGCGTCCACGTTTACCGTTCAGCTTTGGATTCTGGACCAGGCCAAAGAGTTCAACCTCAGTGCCCGGGGTCGGTGGGGTGGCGACTTCAAAACGTTCCGAAGAGTCTGCCATTGGGGGCCGGCGGCACACGGCCAGTTTTCCCGCCGACAGCAACGCGGATATATCATAGCCGGGTCTATTTAAGGGGATGTACGATATGGGTGCGCCACCATGCTCTTGCTGATTCTCGCGTTGACGACCGCGGCCCCACTGCCGGGCCTGACCGTGTCTCGGGCCTGCCGGGCCGTATCGGCCGACCCCACCGGCGTGGGGGAGTGCTGCAACAGCTGCAACGACGACTATGTGCTGATTGGCAAGCACTCGGGGCCCTCGGCTGGAAGCGGCTACCTCGGCGGCGAGCCAGCCCGGAAGCCGATGGTCTGGCCGTGCGGGATGTGCATTACGCCCAAGCAGTGCATTGCGCTCACCGGCTACGTGAATACGGGACACAGACTCTGCGTACTTTAATCGAGCCGCTCAGAGGCTAGGCGTGACACATCCTCCTCACCCCCAGCCGCGTGCTGCATCACGATCCGGCATTCTTTGGGCGTGGCCGCATTTTTGGGTGGCTTTGGGGTTTGAAGGGGTCTCGAGCTTTGGAAAGAGCACACTTCTCCGCTGATCGAACTAGCCAGCATGCGCTCCCAGTCACCATCGCCACCACCGTCGTTCAAGCGCTCCGTCTCCGACCTGCACGGATCCGTGGCCTGCTGGCGGTCAGAGAAGATTCGGAAGATCGACGCCGACGCCTTCGCGATCGACACGCACGTGTGCAAGGCCGTTGCAGTCTTCACCCGCTTGTACCTCGCGAACCTCAAAACGGTGGCCGACGACGACTACACAGGTGCGGTCGCCGAGCTCATGGACAACTGCAAGACGCTGCTGCTGATGGACGCGTGCAATGCGCTCGACTACTACCGCGAGCACACCGCTACGATTGTCACCTTTCCCGCGAGGGGGTGGCCCCTCAGGCCTGCGGTGGAGTGGCCCAGGTATGGACGCGGCACCTTCAAGATGAAGTTCACGGCCGACAGCCGGGCCAAGCTGCACGACCTCAGCTTGGCCGGCAAGCTGTCGCCGAAGCTTGGAGACCAAGTCGTGTCGGAGGTGTTTGGCGAGTGGACCGAGCGCGATCATCCGTATCGCAGGGTGCTCGAGTACGTGCTGCCGGGACTGTGTAGGGCGGTGAACATTTTGAATGGGTGCTCGCAGTGACCGCGCCCGCGTGGTTTTTATTGGAATAAACATTGTTTCAACGCGCTGTATCGGAGGCTTCTGCCTGCGTCCAAAGCCATTGGAAATTCTTAATGGTCATCTCATAATGGCTCAGAGGTCCAGATGGTGCGCGGAGGGTGTAAGCAAACGTGTCCGACCCAAGCGGTCCCGCGACAGTCTCAACTTTAACGACAACCGCCTCTTCCCAATGCTTCGGGTTGACCCATACGGTCTCCCCCGGCTTGTACAGAGCCGCCATGATGCAACACTCGTTGCATGCACCAAGCGATATACTAAAAGTTGCAAGGGGTAGCACTCCCTACTGGTAATCTGAACATGTTAAAGTATATTCGAATCTACTGCGGCCGGCCGACCATGAGCGCCCGAGGCACCAATATCGATGGACGCCTTGTCTGGCCACCCACTCAAATACCATATCGGTATTGTTATCAGCAGAAAGATGTAACCCATATCGACCTACCCGGCGTGGTGACGATACAGGAAGAGGCATTTCGGGCGTCGGGCCTTGCCGGCACAATTGACCTTCCCTCAGTCCAGGTTGTGGAATATTCCGCTTTCGCAGATTGCACCGACCTGACAGAGGTCCGCATGGCAAACCTGCGGTCTATTGGTGCTCTTGGATTTTTCAGATGCCGCAATTTAAAAAGCGTCGTTTTTCCTAACGTGAATAAGGTGGGCACTTCGGCGATGCAGGGCACAAAGATTAAAACGGTTTCGATGCCTCAATTGAAAGAACTGGGCAGTTTTGCTTTTGATGGGTGCGAAGAATTGGCTGACATCGACATGCCAAAGCTTGAAACGATTAAAATGGAGGCGTTCATGGGCTGTGCAAGTCTGCGTAAAGTCAACTTACCCGAGTTAGTAATAATTCATAGTGCCGCCTTTTCCAAGTCAGGGCTGGCTGGGGACGTTGTCTTTCCTAAAGTCACCGAGATGCACGACTGGGCAATGATGAACCTTAAGATTGAACGGGTTTCTATGCCGCACTTGAAAGAACTGGGCAATTATGCGTTTTCAGGTTGTGAGCAGCTGACGAGCATCGACTTGCCACAGCTACAATCTGTCGGCGCGAACGGGTTTGCAAGGTGCTTTATGCTATCCGGCCCCGTAAACCTGCCCAAGGTGAAATTAATTTATGATAGGGCATTTTTCTATTGCGCTAATCTAACGGAGATCTTGTTGCCGAAGGCGGAGAGCATCGGGGATGAAGGGTTTTATGGTTGCAAACGTTTATCCACCGTGTCGCTGCCTGCAGCAAACGACCTAGGCGACGGTGTTTTTCACGAATGCATCAACATGGAAATCGTCTCTTTGCCGGTTTTGT
>MDTG01135568.1_pt1 | contig 15973 bp, 10 predicted proteins | sample 811421 | NCBI WGS metagenome assembly MDTG01 (sample SAMN05326645, study PRJNA326480) | marine metagenome | isolation source: seawater | place: Pacific Ocean: South East | collected 2011 | reverse complement strand
TGCAATTGATTGATTGGGCATCACCATAACCCCCTCGCGCTCACAATTGCTGAACGCATGGGCTTGCAGTGGGCTGCCCGCCTCGCTACGGTTTGAAACTGATTTTGAGAAACATTACACATCTTCAGTTCCAATAATTTCTGCGCTTTCCTCATCCCAGTCTTCACTCACAGGAACCTCGGGTGCATCTTGAATAACTTCTCCATCACCGAGACTTGCAGCCAGTTCGGCGCCGTCCATTCCCATTTGAGCAGCATGCTCCCGAAACCACTTCCTAACTTTCTTCGACTCTGCATGGGGGCAACCAAACATCTCAGCAAATCGCCGAGTTGTTGTTAATCTGCGTGAAAGCCCATCTCGCCTTCTATCGATTAAACCTAGGTGGGCTAAATCTCGAACATGATCATAGGCACGTTGTCCAATCATATCGACCAATTGGCTTTGCGCCATCGGTTGATGGTATGCAACAAGGGCTGCTGCGGGTAAGAGTCGCGATGGAATCTCTGTTCTGAAATTAGAGGGGATGTAATTAGCCAACTTCGGTTTTACTTCCATTACCCAACGTCCACTTACACTGGTGAGCTGAAGTGCCCCTCCTGGACGCCTCTTCATTGTGTGTTGGAGAGCCTCTAAATTTTCTTTCACTTCGCTAGCAGATACTTGCATTGCATCTGCCAACTCTTCTACAGAAAGAGAACGACCTGCACCGAATAGAGTCGCTTCAAGAAGAGTCCGTATATTGATTTCTTCACTCAACTTCAATTCCTCCATCTGCTTGTCTAGGGCCTATGCCTATTTCAGCTGAAACTGCACCGAAATCACTCATTTTGGGATACTTATCTTGCAAATATATGTCCCCGTTAGGATACTCCATCTGCCACAAATCAGTGTAACCTCTATGCGTTAGAAATAGTGCAGAGACAAATCCTGCGACTTGTCCTTCAACTTCTGCCTCTTTGAGAGTCCAACCTTCGAGTGCTGAAAGTTCGGCTAACTTTTCTGAAACTGTTTGTAGTGTCACTGGTGCGCCTTCTGAACTTGAAGCTCGAACAGCCTCCCAACACCTTCTGATATCATCTTCAAGATCCTCCTTATGCATCCGATTGGTGACATTTGACATCCATTCCTCGACTTCAGCAGCGTGTTTTTTACGACTTTTCTCTCGTATTCGGCGCTCTTCTACCTCTTGCTGAACACTTTGTAATGACATCAACAACTCTGCCAAAGTTACTGGTCGACCTTCTTCACGTTTGATTCGCCCATCCAACAGATTAGGAAGTGCGTCTGTAGTCTGACCAGTAATGATTCCAACGCTGAAGTTGTACTCTTCATCCTCAAAATCTGTTTGCCAGCCTTCAGTCGCCCAAGGGTCATCCTCCCAGTCTTCATCTGCCCTCTCGGCACGATCAAGCAGTGTAGATGCTTGGCCCTGTAACACCTGCCAAGCCATTCGAATAAGACGCCCACAAGTAGGTAAATCGATATTTTCTGCATCCTTAATCCTAGCATTAAATTGCTCAATGAATACCGACAAATCAACATCCCAAGGGTCCAGTGTGACATCGCTGAACATTTGGAAAACTAAAGCCACTGAGCGATCAAAAGGATCTATCAAACTTTGATGTTCAGCGCTTTCTAAATCGGCAATTTCCACCAACCGCTCTATGTAACGATGCTTCTCCAAATCAGCATCATTCTTTTCACCAAGTAATTGCTTGATGATTGCTCCTTGCATGTCCCTAGTTTCTAAGAGGGACATCGAAATCACTCCTGCTCCTCAATTTCTGGAGATTCTTCCAAATGTGGATCTGGAGTGACTTGATTCTCCTCTTCGGCTTCAGCGGCATCGACTTTTTCTTGCCACTCATTGCGCTCATCCATGTCTTCTTTCTCATCTGCAGCACGATCGGCAAGTGATGATATTGACTCGTCTGCTACAACCGATTCTTCCTCAGGAGGTTCTGCGGTTTGGTCTCCGGCCTCATCTTCAGGGGCGACCACGACTCCATCTAACAACGAGCCGCCTAGGCTAGCTGGAGCAGGTAGTTCATCTGGAGCCAACTCCATATTGGAAGGATTTGGCAGATCTTTTGTCAATTCTGCCTTCTTCTCGAGGGTTGCGTTTGCTGCCTCTAATTCAGCATGTGCTGCATCTCCTATTTCGATGGCTTGTTCTCGATCAAAGTCAGTAATTCTACGGCTACATCCATCTCCGGCATGAGTTATGCCGATATGGTGGTCTGCTAATTGGAGGCTGACTTTACGAAGTGTGACCATGATGAATTGTGCTCGTTGACTGCGCAAACGGCACAAACGAGCAATGTGCTCTGCATTGTATGCATCGAGATTCTGATCGACCTCGTCAAAGTAATAGAATGGGCTGGGCTCATAGTCCTGGATTGCGAAAATTAATGCTAATGCTGCCATTGATTTTTCACCTCCAGAAAGAAGACTCAACTTACTCTTGCTAGATTTGCCTCTTGGTTGACACCACATTTCCAAACCTCCAGTGAATGGGTCCTTCGGATTCTCTAAGCGTAGTTCAGCATTACCTCCGTCTGAAAGACGACTGTATACTCTCTTGAAGTTTTCAGACACAATAGAGAGAACGGTTGTTAATCTCGATTTACGCTCACCTTCCAACTTCTCGGCGAGTTCTATCAAATCAGTACGCCGCTTTCTCAACAATGCTGAGTCGTCAGATATACGGCCTAAACGCTCTTCTGCCTCATCATATTGTTCTATAGAAAGCATGTTGACGTCCCCTAAGTTTGAAATTCTGCGCTCTATATTCCTCACACTAGATTCAGCATCACCAACACTTGGTAAATCAATATCTTCTGCAAGTGGCTCAATTTCTTGTTGTGCCATCTCCTGAGTTAGCTCCTCAAGTTGACGTCGTTTGTTTTCGATTTCTTGAGATAACTCATCACATCTATTTCGAAGTGATTCTCTCTTCCCACTGTTCTGTTCCAATGATGCTTTGATTCCTGCCCTCTCTTCACGGAGGGATTTAGATTGTTCATTCAACTCACGGTGTTCTTCTGCAACTTGCTCATGTGCTTCGCTCACTGTCTTCAATTCACCAGATAACGAATTAATCTCATTGTTTAACTCTTCAATCCGGCCTTCGGACTTGGAAATTGTGACATTTTGTTCATCTATCCTACGGCTTATGTCGTCGACATTGCGTTGAAGGAGTTCTGTATTTGCATTTCCAGTTGCCAGTTTGGATTCTGCCTCAATTTTTGCCTTCATCGCTGCATCACGTAACTGATCGCTTGCTTTGAGTCTCTCAGAAAGGTGTTCCGGAGAGGATGACAACAGTGAATCTGATGCCGCTTGCCTTGCTTCAACTGCCACGGCATAGGATTGATTTGCTACATCGGCTTTGTCCTGTAATTTCTTGTGTATATTCTTGGCTTCGGTTAACTGGGCATTGGATACCTTCACTTTGTCACTAGCTGAATCGAAATCCGCTTTTGCACGTTTGATATCATCTTGCCATGCCCTTAGTTTAAGACTAGAATCATCTGAACCTAAACTGTTGATCCTTTCACGTAGTTGAAGTTGATTCTGTCTAGACTCAGCAAGTGCTGCATTTACTGTTTCAGATACCAGTTCTAGCCGCCTCAATTCGCCTTCAGCATTTTGAACTGCATTCACACCTGCAATATTTCCTCCAAATTGTGGCCTACGCCCACGAACAGAGCCGCCCACCATTGCACCACTTGCTTCAGTAATACTGCCATCTAAAGTAACCATCCGCACTCCACCCATGTGCCTTCGAGCAGTGCCCATGTCTCTGACAATGAGTGTGTCGCGTACCGCATGTTTGACTGCGGATTCAATTGAATCGTCATACTCAAGTAAATCGAATGCAAAACCGACTACGCCATCTTGTCTTGCAGTCATAATCGCCTTACCCCCAGGCCTTCGGATTGTGAGTTTATTTAGAGGGAGGAATGTTGCCCTTCCTGCCCTATTATCTCGAAGCCACTTGATACAAGTTGCAGCAGTTTCATCGTCTCGCACGATGATACTGTTCATCCCACCGCCAAGTGCATAGGCCAGGGCTTCCTCGTGCTCACTATCCTTTGGAGCACAAAGTTGGCCCAATGGGCCGAGAATACCTTTGATATCTCCAGAATCCTTCAATGACATTACTGCAGCCACTGCCTGAGCAAGACCTGCTTTAGCACCGGATCGGTTTTCCATCTCCGCTTGGACTCTTGAAAGTGTCCTTTGCGCCTCTCTGAGTTGATTTTCAATACCCTCGTTTTGGTCCATCAGGCTGCGTTCCTCTCTTTGCAAACGAGTTAACTCTTCACCCAATTTGGTCCGATTATTTTCACCACTCTCGCCCTGGAGATCTTCGCCTTGAATCTCTAAATCATCAAGATTTAAGCGAGCAGTGGACAATAATTCTTCATATTCCGCGACTCTTTCCTCAGCCATTGTAACCTGATTCAGGGACCTGTCAGCCTCAAGAGATGCGGCATTCCTTGCTTCGTCAGCCTTACGAACATTCTCAGTTGCCTTTCCAAAGGCCCTGTTCAGATCATGGGTTGCACGATCACCGCCAGAAATTGCTTCTCTTGCTGCTTTTTCTTCTTCGGTAGCCGATAGCATGTCTGCATCTGCCTTCTCAAGTGCCTGTTGTGCTTCTGCTAGAGATTCCTTGTGTTCATCAAGGGCAACTTTTGCATTCTCAAGTTCAGCCATGAGAATTTCGATTTCAGAACTCGCTTCATCAACCTTTGACTCTGCATCTGAAATCCGATCTTTACGTGTCTCCACGTCCACCTGAAGTCTTCGAAGACGCTCGCCCAAGGCCCTACCATCATCTCCAAGGACTGAGTTCAATTGACGCTCGATGTCTCCAATTTGGTCATCTAATTCCAATAACTGTTCACTAGTATCTCTAATAACTGTGGATAATTCCTCAATTCTTGACAAATATCCAGAGCGTTCGTCGGCAACCATCTGTATGTCATTTAGGCGAGAGCGGTGTCTTGCATGTATTGCAGTCAGTCGCGCATTGTCCAGTGCATCTGCGAGATCACGATATTTCATGGCCTGTTCTCTTTCTTTACTGAGAGTTTTCAGACGTGTTTTTAATTCGTCTTCAAGCAAATTGATTCTCTCAAGATATTCTTCAGCTTTCTTTCGCTGACGATCGGCTTTTCTAATCTCCTCATCGTATGCAGTTACACCTGCGACGTCGTCCAGCACCTTTCTGCGATCCCTGCTAGACATGGATGAGAGATTTGTCACATCCCCCTGTAGTACGATGTTGTAACCATCACCCCTTGCACCGGCTTCTGTAAGGATTCTGCGGAATTCCGAACTTGTCGATGTTCTGTCGTTTAGATAGTATGCTGTGATTGAGTCATTCTTGCGATTTAACTTGACTGTGCGAGTAAATCGCACTTCGTCGGCTTCAACCTTTAGACGTCGTTGACCATCAGTACCAATTGGATTGTCAAACACGAGTGTTGCAGTGCATGAACGGGCGGGTTTGTCTTTCTTGCCTCCATTGAAAATGAGATCTTTGACGTTTTGAGCCCTCAAACTCTTGGCACTCTTTGGACCAAGTACGAATTGTATTGCATCTCCACAGTTACTTTTCCCACTTCCATTCGGCCCAGTTATGGCTGTGAAACCTGTCTGATATGGGATTACTACTTCACCCTTGAATGACTTGAAATTCTCTAACTCAATTGCTTTCAAATGCATACATATCACCAGTCTTCACGTTCCGGGAAACGCGCCACGGCGTGCGTCGACTTTCCGACCTCTATAAGTCGTACCCTTGAGAGAAGATATTCAAGACGATTTTTTCAACCGTTTTCAGTCCGCCGTAAAGCGGTTTATCAGCCCAAAGAACCGGTATTTCCACACTGTGGACAACCCTCTCCATTACAGTAGTGACAAGTTCTTCCAACTTGTCCACCCCAATCATCATCTGCGCTGACTTGGAATGGGTCTTCAAACGCGTCCAGCATCAAGGCCCTACGTAGTTCGCCGACTGAGAAATCTCCACTTAGGTGGCGTTCTGCGGGACCTTTGAATCTACTTGCACCAACTCTCGGTCGACTGGATCGAGATTGGGCACGGCGTCGCATTGAGCCTCCAATTATTGAGAATAAAAGTGCTGCTGAGAGCAATATTAAGGACACACCATTGGGGAATGGGAAGCCGAACAATTCGCTAGCATCAAGTGGCTCACCGTTTTCAGTTAGCATACCGAAGAAGTCTGCAACACCAACTATTGCGACCAATGTACCCAATCTCTGCAAACGCTTCCCTTGGCGTTCCCCTCGGCTACTTTGTCTCTTTTTGGAGAAAAGGGACTTGAGTGCGCTCCAAAAAAGAGCGACTCCTATTGTGAGTAGTACAACGTCAATTGTCTCCCAAGTCCCAAGTGGTTGTAGGCACTCTGAAATCCCAGAACTGTTGAGCTGTGAATCAATTTGAGCTTCATTACACTCACCAGCTAATACCATTGTCAGCATTAATTTGTGCATCTCCCCTGACCTGTATATTTCGTAGAAACCGAAATACAAATTCCACAGAGTTAGGACCGACAACATCAGGCCGACCGAGAGTTGTACGACGTGCTTGCCCCTACCCATTGAATGCAATGTATACTGGGCGAGTATTAGCACTATCGCCGGGCATCCCCGGGGAGGGTAACTTTGAATGCGAAAGAGCAAGTCACAGCAACCAGAGGATTTGGGATGGCCGATGTAGTGGTCGTAGGCTCAGGCATCGCGGGCCTATTTGTGGCAACGAGGTGCGCTAGGGCCGGGTTGTCCACAGTTGTTGTTACGAAGAAAAGATTGTCCGACTCATCGACGAATTGGGCCCAAGGTGGCATTGCAGCGGCAATGGATGAAACTGATTTCGGTGCACATATGCAAGATACAATTAGTGCAGGATGTGGATTATGTGAACTACATGTCGTTGAGATGGTGATAAAGGAATCAGCCCAAAGAATACAAGATTTGGTTCAAGCAGGTGTCCATTTTGATTCTAACGATTCAGGATTTGATCTTGCTATAGAAGGTGGGCATTCAAAAAGGCGAATTCTACATTCCAAAGATGCAACTGGTGCCGAAATTGAGAGAGCCTTAATTCAAGAAGCAAGAGCCGCAGAAAATTTACAAATTCTAGAGTCGCACATGGCTGTGGACCTCATACTTGAAGACAAAGATGCGGATATCAAGGTAATAAACGGAATTTGGATTTTGGAACCAGGAGGTGCCGTCAAAACCATTTCTGCTAATTCCGTAATCGTTGCAACTGGTGGTGCGGGCCATATTTACCGGCAAACCACCAATCCCTCAGTTGCTACAGGAGATGGTGTTGCCATGGCACATAGAGCGGGTGCCCTAGTGAGTGACCTAGAGTTTGTACAATTTCACCCAACTGCAATTTCAATTAAGGGTGAGAGGCCATTTCTGATTACTGAAGCATTACGTGGATACGGTGCTGTTTTGATGACTTCAGAGAATCGCGAAAATTGGTTATCATCAGGAGGTGAACCAAAAGCATTCTCATTCATGAATAAATACGACAAACGGGGTTCATTAGCGACCAGAGACATCGTTGCTAGGGCTGCCGACCGTGAAATGAAGAAGAATGGGGAAAATTGTGTTTGGCTTGAAACATCACATCTTGACAAGGTAAATCTTGATTCGAACTTCCCAAACATCTCTGAACGCCTCAAAAGGTATGGGCTTGAATTAGGAATTGATCCGCTCCCAGTTGCACCAGCTGCGCATTACCTAGTTGGGGGGATAGATGTTGATGCGGATGGTCAAGCAAAACAATGCACTTCTGAATCCACTACAGTTAGTTATCCAGGTTTATATGCGATTGGAGAAACTGCTCGGACGGGACTGCATGGAGCCAATAGATTGGCTTCGAATAGTCTTCTAGAAGCAGTAGTATACTCGCATCGCTGTGCTGAGCATGTCATAAAAAATACAAAACGAGACTGTAATAACAGGATTTTGCCTGAGTGGCGTGCTGAAGGATTAACCGATTTAGTTGAACATACACCACTGAGGAGTGATAGGCTAGCATTGCAATCCACAATGACTGATGATGTAGGGTTGGTCAAACGAGATGTCAGACTTCAAAGAGCACTTCGCAGACTCGATTTATTGAGAGAGGAAGTTGACAGAATTTGGCGTAGATGTATGCCCAGTAGAGAAGTAATCGAACTCAGGAACATGGTTCATGTGTCTGAATTAGTCACATCTGCTGCATTAAGCCGCCGAGAAAATGTTGGACTCCATTATAATCTCGATTTGGATTAAGAACGAGTGCTTTGTTCAATTCCCTTGACTAGTGCTTGAAGTGTTTGGTTTCTTGGAGTTGGTATGCCAAAAGATTCACCTCTACGAATAACCTCTCCACAAATCGCATCAATCTCGGTTTTACGTCCAGCCATGATATCTTGGAGCATACTTACTCGATTGTCGGCAGTTGCCCGGCAGAGATCTTCAAGAGATTGTGCTAAATCTATATCAGACATATCAACGCCCTCCGCAGTTGCAACTCTCGCTGCTTCCTCCATTGCTGCTAGACCTGCCTCAAATAATTCAGGATGAAGTAACATTTCCCCATTTAATATCCCTGAAATGGCGCATAATGGATTAATGGCAACATTTAGCAGGAGTTTTGTCCAAATTACTTTTGATATCTCTTCACTCCACTTTGGATTCAAACCTGCTTCATCAAGAGCCGACAATAGACTATCTATTCTAGGCTCAACTGGTTCTAGGTCAGAACCTTCGATGGCCCCTATTGTAATTTCACCACGAGCTGTCCACCTGACTTCACCAGGCCCTATTCGGATGGCACCATGGGTTGTTGAACCACCAAGTACTCGGTTCTTGCCAATGAAATTTGATAATTTCTCCATATGCCCAATCCCATTTGAAAGACACATTGCAACCCCATTAAGCGACAAAACTTGTTCTGCAATTTTACAGAGTTCAGTAGTTGAATGACTTTTCCCACAAAGTATGGCATAATCAGCCCAACCCTGAATATTTGTTGGAATATCTGATTGATTTGTGTCAAAAACCCTCCATCTATCAGGTGCAAGGGCGATGGTACGTCCATCTGGCGTCTCCAAAAGAAGACCAATTGCATCTAATGCTTGTGCTGTGTCACCACGAGTGCAAAGAAGTACTTCGCAACCAGAACGGGCTAATTTGGAAGCCACAAGGCCTCCGATCGCACCCACTCCCAATACTGCAACTCGCATAACTATTCACCACTGCTGCAACCATCTGAATTGATACAATGCGAAACAAGGTGGAGTACCCATTGATTTTGCTCGATATCCATCCATACAATCTGAATTATGTCCTCTGATTCTGCTGAATTATATGAAGGCGTAGAATTGCCTGGCTGAACAGTGAAATCATCAACCCCCCAGTCAAAGTCAAGACCGAAGTTCACAGTTTCAATACTTACTTCAACCGGATTTGGACCATAGTTTGTCCAACCGGTTCCATTCCAAGCAGCGTTAAAACCAGGCTTATTCAGGATGCCATCAGAAGGTACTAATTTAGCTGACCAACCATTTTGATGTGCGCCACACAGAGTAATAACTCCATGCTCTGGAACGATTATTGAACCATTCTCTAGATCTGATGGAAGAGTTGTTTCAGTAATCACAGACATATTCAGAAGCCATGTCCCATTTTCATCACGTTCAACAGGATATGACATACGAGATAGGGGGCAAATAACACGCTCTTGAGAATCTGGAGACCAGATGATATAACTCACAGAGTTACCTTGTTGATCTTCACTCCATATGTCGACATCAGCAGGCCAAATTCCACCAGGGATAATATTCAACCCGTAAATGTCAATTGGAATATTCCACTCAAGTATGGAACCATCATCCATTGTTGCTACAATACCAACATGTGGCTCATTGAGAATCTTGTAATAAGATCCATAATCACCTGTAATGCAAACATTCTCTACCCCCTCACCATTTCTTATGGCTAACCTTTCACCAGAATCAAAATTGAACAAGTGATTTTCAGCGGATATGCTCAAGTTACCACTTCTTTCAGAATCAAGATTTATTCCAATGCAATATTGAGGAGTTTCAATATCACCGTCCCAAGTCCAATAAAAATCTGCAGGAGATGGCGTATTTGAAAATGTGAAGTTAATCTGATGTGAGAATTGGTCTATTCCTTCCAACCAAAATAGTTCCAGAGAAAATGGTGTGCTGACTTCTGCGAGATGTTGTGTTGTCAACTCAATATTTAGTGCATTTTCGCCGAGTGGCCCTACGCTATAGAACGAACAACTGCCCGTATATATTTCGTCTAAAATAATACATTCACTTGGCCAATTGACCCCCGATATAGAAGATGGTGAGCCATGAAATAAAAATTCAAAATCGATATCTAAATCGATGACACCTACGGTTCGCAATTCTAGAGAAATACTTTCATTCGAACCGGGAGACAGTTCTACTTCATTGGGCCACATCGATGTGTCTAAACCTTGTTCCCAATTATCCAATTCAGTTACAGGTTGTATACCAGGATAACCAATCAGCAAAAGAATACCAAAGAGCAAAGCAAAGAAGCGTTTAGCAGATTCCTCAAAACCGATTGCTTCATTGGCAATTGTAATGATGGGGACAGTAGTTGTTTTGAATCGCCCCCATACACCCATTCCCACAATAATCAACCAAGGCAAAAATGAACCATTCAAAACCACATAAATTCCAGCAGTTAGAATGCCTATGAATAGCCACATTTGATTTGCACCGTCTTCCATTTCCACAGGTCCAATTAGTGCACATAATACTCGATCCCCAGGGAAACCAGGCAGAGGTAAAAGTAACAACCAACCCACTATCATCAAAGATTTTCCTGCTAAACCCAATGGATGCAACCATGCAGAACGGAGTTGTACTTCTGATTCAGATATCTGTGGAATCATATCCAAAATTAATTCTGTAAACCAAGATGGGGCAAACAAGACTGGGGAACTGTCAAAGGAAGGAGCTGCATTACCTGTTAACAAATACCCTCCGAGTAGGAAGGCGAAACCAAATACAAGCAAAAACGCGGGTGAGAAGATAGATGTTAGGGCTAATGCAAAACGATTTCTGAACGTCAGGAATAGGGCATTCTTCTGACTAGTATATGCAATTACTCCAAATGGCCAAACTGGTGACCCTGGAAGCATGATAAATGGCACCGCTAAAGGTATATGGTGACCAATGTCAAGTCCAAAGCGTAAAGATATACGCCGAGTAATCTCGCTAGCCAAGAACATTACAGAAGATGTCGGTAACGCGAACCATTTCATCGATTCAAATAATAATTCTTGACTGGTTAACTGTAGTTCAGGATTCTGAATTTGAAGCCATGATGCGCCAGCAAGTGTGAGGAATAATGTGAAAACACCCCACACCACAGCAGTTTGAGTGTTTGAAAGTGATTCTCCGCGCGGCATTTCTGGCAATATTACTAGATCATACGGATTTCCTTCCTGCAAAGTTGCAATCCACGACATTTTGTGCAGGTGGTTATTCAGTTGATCTAATTGAGATTCCGAACTATGTTCTGTTTCCTTCAGACTTACTTGCCAACCAATTTCAGTATCGTCTATCTCATCAATTACATTGAACCAACGAGAAATTATGCGTTCCAGCAAATCACGGTGAGACCACATATCAGCGTCAATTCGAAGTGGTTCCAATTGTTCCGCTTCGTCCATAATCTCACCTCTGACGAGACTCGGCGAGTCCTCAACCGATATAGGACCCACGGCTGAATCAGTTGGTGAGGTGGCCCTCACTTGTTCTTGAATCGCTTCAAGCGGAAGGTCTCTTCACGCTCCATTTCTTCGAGCCGGAGTTGGATAAATGACTGTGCTTCCTTCATCTCTGGAATTACCTTGAATTCAAGGGCATTTACTCTCCTCTTTGTGGCTTCGATCTCAACGAGAAGGCGCTTGAGTGTTGCTTCCATCTCAGCAGCCTTGACTATGTTTGAAATCAAATCTGAATAGGAATCTGCGGCCTCATCGATGTATGGGGAACCGCCGATTAGCCCCATTCCTCTCTCACTAATCGTGCTAGTTAGGTTAGAGCCTCTTACACTAGGAACTACTACCCCCATTATGTTTCGAGGACTAACGTCTACCTCTGGCCGTGAGGATATTGCAATAGCAGCACTCTTGACAGCAAGGCCACCATCTATAGCCCCTGCTAGGTTGATAGCTTTCTGAGCTTCTGCATAAGTAGAAACGAGGCCCTCACGAGCTTCGATCATTTCAGAAAGTAGAGTTCTAAACTCATGGAACAAACCATCTCTCTTCAATTTCAAAAGGTTGTAACCGTTTTGAGTCTGCTTAATACGGCGCTTGAGATTAATCAACTCTGAACGAGTTGGCTTTATGTCCAATGCCATTCTTAATCACCTCTTAGTAACAAAAGCCTTACTTTTTCTCTGTTGGATGGTACTTGTCAATGTATTTCTGATCAAGCCTTACTAGGTACTTGGTGGAAATATTCTGCATAAGGTCCCAGCACAAATCAAGAGTTTCGTCTATTGAACGATCTTCATCACGACTTTGTCGAAGGAACTTATCTTCAAATAATCCTGAAAAATCAAGCAGTTGCTTGTCACGCTCGTTTAGTGCATCCTCACCTACAATTGCGACTAGGCCTCTGAGTTCACGGCCTTGCGCATATGCTGCATACATCTGGTCTGATACGGACTTGTGGTCGTCACGTGTCGTCTTCTCGCCAATGCATCCGCCCATCAAACGCGATAGGCTGGGAAGTACGTTAATTGGTGGATATATTCCAGAACCGTGCAACTCACGAGAAATTACAATTTGACCCTCAGTAATATATCCTGAAAGATCAGGGATTGGATGTGTTATGTCATCACCAGGCATTGTTAGAATGGGGAATTGGGTGATACTACCCTTCTTGCCCTTTACTAGCCCAGCACGCTCGTAGAGCATTGCAAGATCAGTGTACATGTAACCTGGATAACCTCGCCGACCCGGTACTTCTTCACGAGCCGCACCAATTTGACGTAGTGCATCACAATAGTTTGTCACATCAGTATATACAACAAGTACGTGATAATCATGTTCGAATGCTAGGTATTCGGCTGCAGTCAAAGCCAAACGTGGCGTGATTAGACGCTCGACAGCTGGGTCATCCGCTAAATTGACGAATAGAACCGCATTTTCTAGCGCACCTGTTCTCTCCAAATCGCTCCGGAAGAAATTGTATTCTTCAGCAGTAATGCCCATTGCACAGAATACAACGATGAACTCTTCATCACTGTCTTTCAACTTTGCTTGACGCGCAATTTGTAGTGCAATGTCGTTGTGAGGCAGACCTGATGCGCTGAAAATTGGCAACTTCTGCCCACGTACAAGAGTAGTACAACAATCAATTGCACTGATTCCAGTTTGGATGAAATCATGCGGTGATTGGCGACTGTATGGATTAATTGCAGCACCAATGATGTCTGCTTCTCCTTCTGCGACAATTGCAGGTCCACCATCACGTGGGCGACCTGCACCATCGAGAATTCGACCAATCAAATCCTTACTAACTGGAAGCTTAAACACGTCCCCCATGAATTTGACACCTGTGCCTAGGTCAACACCTGCTGTACCTTCGAAAACTTGTACGACTACCATGTCATCACTTGTATCGAGTACCTGACCGTTTTTCATACTACCATCAGTGAGACGCAATTGCACGATTTCACCATAAGCCACAGGTTCTGTCTTCTCTAGGAAAACAAGAGGTCCTTTGACGTCTGTAATTGTTCGATATTCCTTTCCACTCATTCAAATTCCTCCTATTTTTCCTCCGCAGCCGCGGCAATTTGCTTGTTCATTTCATCTACCAAACCATCTATTCGATCTAGGTAGCCCTTCTCCAATCGGTCACGCATTAGATTGGTTCGTGCCGGGACGTTAACAACATCCTCTAACTGACCACCTGCTGCAAGTGACTTCTTGGCAGAATCTTGGAATGTTAGGATGGCTTTGGCCATCTTGTATTGCTGCTCTAAGCCCGTGTATGCATCCACCTCATGGAATCCATTCTGTTGTAAGAAGAACTCACGAATCATACGTGCTACTTCTAGTGTTAATTGCTGATCAACAGGTAGTGCATCAGAACCCACTAACTGGACAATCTCTTGCAATTCGGCCTCGACCTGAAGAAGACTGCTAATTTCGGTCCGAATCTCTGGGAAATCACTTGCAATATTGTCGCGGAACCATTGATCTAGACTTTGTGGGTAAAGCGAATATGAACTCAACCAATTTATTGCAGGGAAGTGACGTTGCCTTGCTAAACCTGCATCAAGACCCCAAAACACCTTGACAATTCGAAGTGTACCTTGAGATACTGGTTCGCTGATGTCACCACCAGGTGGAGAAACGGCACCAATGACAGTTACAGAACCATCTTCACCCTCAAGTGTCTCAACACGTCCTGCACGTTCATAGAATTCAGCTAAGCGACTAGACAAGTATGCAGGGTATCCTTCTTCACCAGGCATTTCTTCCAGACGACTACTAATTTCACGCATTGCTTCTGCCCATCGACTGGTTGAATCGGCCATTAATGCAACATCATATCCCATATCACGGAAATATTCTGCAATCGTAATTCCTGTATACACAGAAGCTTCTCGGGCAGCCACTGGCATATTCGAGGTGTTTGCAATCATAACTGTTCGATTCATCAATGGTTTACCCGTATTTGGGTCTATCAAGTGTGGGAACTCATCCAATACTTCTGTCATTTCGTTACCACGCTCACCACACCCAATGTAAACCACAATCTGAGCATCGGAATATTTCGCCAATGACTGTTGTGTGACTGTTTTCCCTGAACCGAATGGCCCCGGAATACCTGCAGCACCACCTTTAGCAAGAGGGAACAAGAAATCAAGAATGCGCATACCTGTGACAAGAGGTGTGTCTGGAGCATACTTCTGCTGGTATGGCCGAGGTGTTCGCACTGGCCACTTTTGCATCATCTGAATCTCTGTACCATCTTCAAGAGTGCAGACCGTCTGAGTGACATTGAACGATCCGCTTTCAATACTGGCTACTTTTCCACTGTGATTAGGTGGTAGCATAACTTTGTGAACAATAGTTTCAGTTTCCTGAACTGTCCCTATCACTGTACCTGGGGCCACTTCATCACCAACTGCGACTGTTGCCTCAAAATCCCATTCTTTCTCAAGATCCAAACCATCTGCATCAACACCACGCTCGATGAAGGTGCCCATTGTCTTCTCCAATACAGGTAGTGGACGTTGAATTCCATCGTATATCTGCGTTAGCAAACCAGGTCCTAATTGAACAGATAGTGTCTGACCTGTTCGAACCACTGGTTCGCCTGGTCGGATACCAGATGTATCTTCATATACCTGAATTACTGATTTATCACCATGCAATTCAATTACTTCGCCCATCAATCCTTCATGTCCTACACGCACAACCTCATACATCCGAGAACGGATGCCAGTAGCTGTAACCACTGGTCCGGAAATACGGTAAATCACTCCTTTTTCATCACTCATTTTTTGTCACTTCCTATTTTTTAGAATCACTTCCATAAATCAACGCCTAGCGCTGATTTGATAGACTCGCGAAGGGTATTATCCTCCTCAGTCCCTATGCCCAAAACTGTGGGCGTAATACTGTCTGCGATTTGCGAACGCATTCGATCAGACAGGCGAGATAAGTCCGTACTGTCAATTACAACAATACCAACGTCACTCTGACTAAGAAGATCCTTCATCACAGATGAAAGATCTTCATCACTGTCTGGATGATACAGACGGTGAATTCCAGCTAGTTGAAACCCGAGGGTGAATTCCTGTGTACCTACAACAGCAATCTCCATACATTTCAC
>MDTG01011253.1_pt1 | contig 15973 bp, 10 predicted proteins | sample 811421 | NCBI WGS metagenome assembly MDTG01 (sample SAMN05326645, study PRJNA326480) | marine metagenome | isolation source: seawater | place: Pacific Ocean: South East | collected 2011 | reverse complement strand
GTCAAGGATATGTGATGACGCACGAACGTCTAGCAATCATGGACCCAGCAAGTGGTAAACAACCATTTGTTACTGATGAATATATATTAACAGTGAACGGTGAAATATACAACTATTGGAATTTAATCAATGATGATTTCGAATATAAGACCAATTCAGATTGTGAAGTAATTATATCGGAATTTGACATGTCTGGTTTAGATTTTATACATAAATTAGACGGTGTATATGCATTTGTATTGAAATACGCACCTAATAAATATATCATTGCTAGAGACCCAATCGGTGTGGTTCCGTTATATTGGGGAAAAGGTGTAGATGGTTCTATCATGATAGCATCAGAAATGAAAGCTTTAGGAGAAGCATATGGTGTAAAACAATTCCCACCGGGTATGATGTGTCATATATCACCAGAGTCCATTGATATGATACCTATTATAGCATTAGAACCACATGGAGAAAATTTCTATACATCCATCGACCTTATAAAACCATGTCTATACGAAGCCATTAAAAAAAGACTAATGACACACGTACAATGGGGTGTATTGTTATCGGGTGGATTGGACTCGTCGTGTATAGCTGCTATTGTCGCTGAAATGGTTGTAGAACCAAAAAAAATCACTACTTTCAGTATAGGATTAGAAGGTTCACCCGACTTGAAAGCAGCTGCCACTGTAGCTAAGCATATAGGTTCCAAACACCATGAATTCATATATACTATACACGAAGGATTAAATGCATTGGAAGATGTTATTTATCATCTCGAGTCATATGACATTACTACTATACGAGCTTCTGTACCAATGTATTTGATGGCTAGAAAAATACGTTCATTGGGTATTAAAATGGTGCTTAGTGGCGAGGGTGCGGATGAGATATTTGGTGGTTATTTGTATTTTCATAACGCACCGGATGAGAAAGCATTTTTCGATGAATTGAAATTAAAGTTACACAATTTACATTATTATGATTGTTTGAGAGCGAATAAGAGCATGGCAGCATGGGGTGTGGAAGTCCGCGTGCCTTTCCTTGATATTGATTTTCTTAATCTAATCATGGATTGGGATACTAAAATGAAAATGCCTAAAAACAATGTTAAGAATATTGAGAAATGGTTATTGAGAAAAGCGATGGTGGGTACATTGCCTCCCGATATCATGTGGAGACAAAAGGAACAGTTCAGCGATGGTGTTGGTTATGGTTGGATTGATGCTTTAAAAGAAACTGCTAATAATACGATAACAGATAAAGCATTTGCTATTCGTAAAGATTTGTTCCCAGTGAATACACCGAAAACGAAAGAAGGATTTTTATATCGTTCTATATTTGAAAAAATATTTAAAATGTCTGGTGCGGTAGAATCTGTAAAGTATGAAGATACAGTAGCTTGTTCTTCTGCTAATGCATTAAAATGGATCCCACATCGCATTGATAATTTAGACGCATCCGGAAGAAGTGTGGCTATGCATAATAATAATAACATATAAATGTTTTAATTTAAATATAAATGGGTAAATTAATTTCTAAATATATATTTAGAGTCAAATGTACAGAATGTAAAAAACGCATGAAACGCACCATGTCTTTTTATGATAAATATAAACGAAAATATTATTGTTCTACATGTGTACCAAATGATTTATTTAAAACATCGATATACGGTCTTGAGACGCAATATTGTAAAATGTATAATACTGATAATATAGCTGTTGGATTATATCCGGATAGTCGGTCTATATAAGGTTTGTATATATAACTAAATGCCAGATTATAAAAAAAGAGTACCGTCGCCATTATCGGAAACTTCGAGAGATAAACATATCCATGCGTCGTTAAGGTCGGAGAATGAAAAATTAATGAAACAAGTAGAAGAATTAAAAAGATCAAATGAAGACAAAACAAATATTATTTTATTATTAATTAGTATTTATGGAATCACTATAATATCATTATGGAAGAAATAGCACTGGATACGTTAATACTTCTTAATCAAATACAAAAAATAAAAGTACCTAACAATATAATAGATGAAACTTCGTTAACACATATCAACGATTTAGTCGATGAATGCGATACGAAGATAAATAATTTAATCAATCGAGTCGAAACGATGATATTGTCTATACAATTGAAACGATGTAGAGAATTAAATACTTAAATTTCTGCTTCTGTTCTTCTTATCGTTGATATTTCGGTGAATCTATCTTCTTCATATTTTTCGAATTCATGTTTTACATAATTTTTTATATATTGTTTTATTATCATATCATAACATAGAATGAATATAATAACATACAAATACGTCCATACCATGTCGAAATTATCATCCATTGGATCCCCGTGTATATTTGTTTGGTTTTTATAGATAGTAGTATTATTAGACATTATTATATATTATCTTTTATTTAAATACATTAATTTATTCTTCCGTCTCTTCTTCAGCCTCTTCGTACGAACTTATTTTTTCTTGTGGTGGGTCATTTAAAATATATGCAATTTTATATACATCAATTCTCGCATAATTTTTACAATATGATTTATAAAATTCTTCACTTTGTAATGGATATCTCGACGGTGCTAATTCTTCCTGAGATTCAATGTATTCTTGAAGATATTTTCTAGATTCTATCACGATTTGATTGTTGATATTTTCAACTCTCATCACCCTTTTCGAATTTATGTACAAATATATGGATTTTGTATTTTCATATCCATATTTTTTTAAAGAATAAGCCATTATTTCATGTTTGAAACGATTTAATGCGGTTTCTTTTGATATGTTTCTCCATACTTGTTCAGGTTCGGGAGAATAATCATCGTTTTTTTTTAGACGTTTATACACATACCAATCATTATTAGTAGACAACATTGAAGATAATCTTCCACCCATTTTATTATATTTTTTTTAATGTTTATACTAGTATAAATTAAACTATGGGCATACTTCTCCACTGGTTGGGACGGCTTATTTGGCTAGTATAAATTGAAACAACTAATATCCATACCACAGTGTCTATTATTATAATCGTATCAATTTGTTTATTTTCTTGTGGCCATTTTTCTCTATGGTAAAACATTTCTTCTTTATAATATTCATCTTCCATCGTTTTAACCAATGATAGAGACCAAAATAATACAGTGAATAATATTTTCCAATGCATATATATTTCTCTAATGTCTTTGAATACTGATAAATATAACCCTCCTAGTACAATGGAAGACATTAAATAATATAATAATGCCATATAACTATTAGGATTTTTTTTAGCAGATTCAAAAATAGTATAAGAAATGAATGAAAACATGCTCCACAATATTGCATAAATAATATAACAGTATTTGTAAAATATTCGAACATGTAATGGGTAAATGGTTTTATTCCATGGTGATAAACATATTTCACATTGTTGGGGATTATTTGCATAATTTAACCATTCGTACAAACATTTACGATGAATGAATTTAGTCGTTCCAGTGCAATTACATGGCGATATTAACAAACCTTTTGTTTCAAAACAAATTCGACACGATGCGCCGTATAAATAGCCATCGTTATCATTTATCAATGGTGTTGAATTCGGCGGATCAAGCTTATGTGTTTCTGGGGTTTTTTGGTTCATTGGTTACTATATTCTTCTTGAGTTATTATTACCTAAACATATTCGGTGGATATTCGAATAGAAGTGGTATAGACCCTGCTTTGAACAATATGATTTCAGTACAATTTCAACAATTAATTATTAATGGTGTCAAATTAGTCAAATCACCTTTTTTAAAAGTATACGACGCTGTATTTCAAATAATTCAAATAATTATACAACAATTGCGCTGGGTAATATTAATAAGTATTATTCTTATTTTCGCATTGGCAATACATTACGAACATCCTACATTCATGCCTGATTTAGATTATGCGTGGCGATGTACGGTATACATGGCATTCTGGACATTTATAGCACCATTGTTACAGATATTAAGATTGGTATATGCCGTACTGGCTCCTCTTCTAAATATGTTTATAGCTATTTATTATCAGATTTTTCAGGCCACGTGGATTATGTTATTTAAATGTAGCGTTACTAGTTTTTTCGACCCTATAGAACCTTTAGCGAAAGCTATCATTGATTTGGTGTTAGCTTTTATATCATGGTTTGGGTTCGACGACCTACCATTATCTACTACAAATAATTGGATAACAAATGATTTTGTTATTGTCCCCGCCGTATCAAATGTAATGCAAGCGGTAATTGCTACTAGAAAGGGGATGACATGTCTTTGTCAAACAGCCGACCCACTGTGGAACATTGTGTATGGTATAATAGGGTCCAACCATATACCATTGTTAATCGACCATCTTTTTCAAACACTAGTGCGCGTGTTTCAAATGGCATGGAGAATCATTGTACCACCACAAGAATTTCCTAGACTAGATAGAGTATTATACCATTTGTGGGGAGGTGTGCTAGAATTAGGGTTCTTCCTTGACGAAGCAGTTGCTCTCATACTTAAAAATTTAATTGTAATCTTTTCTATAGGTGGATGGACTGTAGATAAAGCAAATTTCCCAGTTGAATTCTTATTTACAGGTGGTGCTAGAACTGCTATAGCAGGTGGGCAATTTGTAACACGTATATTAACTGGTATAATTAATTTATTCATACCAAATGGTAAAAATGATATTCAAGTCATTATGGACTCATTTAATATAGATGAATCTATATCTAATTTATGGATTGGTATGTATGATTTTTGGAATAGTTTACACTGGGCAATATATGCCATTGAAAATGTTATTGTTGGAGTCATCGATGAAAATGTTGGGTTTAAACCAATGCCCGTTAATTTGGATTGTGATTGGACCAGAGATTTATTTACAGAAGCTAGAAGAAATTGGCCTCAAGCACCGCATATGATATCTTATACATTGGCTTGTACTGGTTATTCTACTTTTAAAGTAGGTATTGGTACAGGATTATGGGGCTATCATTTCACAACTGAATTATTTTTTAAGAGTATTATTGTACAGGAACAAAACGTGTTACGTTTGATACAAAAATATGATGGCATTTGGTCTAATCGTGATGCTATCAATAATTGCCATGCTCGTAAATTGAGAGCAGAACCACACAATGGATTGTGGAGAGAAGATTGGACCATTGACCCAATACGATGTCAGTGTGATATGAATCTAGGATTGTATGTAGCACCTGACCCCAATCATCCTTATGGTGAGTTTCAAGTGTATAATCGTTCACAATTATATAAACACAGGCGTAGAAAACGAGCACCCGTATTTAATCCGTGGTGTGGTCAACCTACATTACAGGATAATTTCTGGAATTATATGGACGAAGCTTTAATATACGCAACACATGGTGTGTTTGGTCCTACTGGTATAGGTGAAATATTACAGCAAGATAAGTTAACTACGTCAAATGTCCGCCAGAAAATTCAGGGCGAATTGACAAAGGCACAACAACTTATTACAGATGCCATGCAAAAAGATTTTGTATGTGGTTTCGTTGAATTGGGCAAAGCTCTGGGAAAAGAAGTCGGTGAAATGCCAAAAGGATGTTTAACACATAAAGGCATGGGGAAAGAAAGATTACCCGCGGAAAAAACCAAAGACGATGCAAAAACCGACGGAGCCGATACACCAGTTGAGACAAAAGAAGAAGTACAAACCCTCGAGGAACGCGTAGAGGCGTTAGAAGAATCTCAAGAATCTGGTTCTTCGGAAGAAGTAGAATTGGAAAAATTTAATCCTAAAACATTTATTAAACGATACACTAGACAAATGGTCGAGTTAGCTAGAATAGGTCTTAGAACGATGTTAACGATGGTAGACGTGTTCAATGGTACCGAAACATGGTATGACATGAATTGCGGATATGGGTTAAATAAAACAGCGTTGAGAAGAAGATGGTTAATTTTAAATTCAAATTCAACATCCGAAACCATAAAAGATTGGAATGTAGGTACACCAACATTCAATGCAACGATAGCAAATATAAGCGGTGAAGAATGGAAAATAGATTTAAATGACCAATACAATGATATATTAGGAGACCCCGGGCATGATTATGTACTACGTTGGTTACCCTGTGAAAAACGAGGATATCAATTGCCTACGTTAAACGCTAAAAAGAACGCTGGAAGATTCACGCCAGATAATGTTAATTTAGCAGGTAGATGGTGTGTAGGTACCAATGACAACTCTGAATGTGTTTGTAATCCTACATTGACATTGGATATTTCAATGGATTGTCAATGTATTCCATTTCCACCAAAACCGGAAGATATGATGGATGAAAACCCTCTTACAAAAGAATTGATAGATAATAGAATTAAAACAGGTTATTTTAGATGGTGTGGTTCCATGTTAGAAGAATGGTATTATCAAAATATAAATAAATATGCGGATGCATTAGCATGGATGGCTTCTTTTGGCCCGTGGAATACAGATTGCGTGCCATCTACCATGATTACGGAAGATACGGATATGAGTTCCTATTTTATTTTTGCCAGAACTACAGTAGGGATGAAACCAGTCACAAATGCGGACGCATATCGTTGTGAGGCTTTTAGTGCACCAGAAGAAGAAGAAGTTGATGATGAACCAGTGTATGAACCTGCCTCAGCAAACGCTGCTACTTTCGGCGGTCCAAACATTGGAGCAAAACAGGTTAGGAGTTATAAAGAACGTGAACGTGAATTAATAAAGGGTTACAGTGGAACTACACACTCGACTTGTCCTACATTCGATGCTAGTATATTAATAGATCAAGCACAAGGCCCTTGTATTATTTATGGCAATGTTAATTTATTTTGTAACATGGGTATTATGATTCGTAATATGTATGATATAGAAGTCAAATTAAAACGTGCTATGTCTCGAAATTTTAAACTGATGATGTCTGGTAATTTTTTCGATTGGGATTTAGATACTGAAAAATTAATATGCGCTCGACAAAAAATATTCGGTAGTGTGGCTTCCAATGTGGGTGTTATATTTACATTCGGATTGGGAAAAAGTATGATCAAAGCGGTTGGTAAATTATTTTTTGCTATATTTTTAATAGGCTCACGAGCTGAAGTATTTCACGCATCTGTGTTTAATTTCATTGTAGATTTAATGCAACAAATATTATTGGTAATAGCTGGTATATCTAAAGACGGTAATGGTATAGCAGAATCAATTGGAGCAGGATTTACAAATATGGGAAGACAATATTGGAGCGGGTGGTTACCACCGTTAATTCTAACTATACAATCTTTCGGTGATTTATTTACAGGAATATGTGCATTGACCGATGCTCCTGAACCAGCATTATGTGGGTTTTTCTTTCATTTTATTGCAAACATAATAGCATTGGTAAATAAATTTGCAATTGACATAGCCGCCACACTATTTTCCATGCTTTTAAAGTTAATTGGACATTTTTTCGGTGTTTTGGGCGGTAATCCAGATTCGATTAAAGGAATTTTAACATGGGGTGTAGATTTGGTAGCACTTTTATTATCACAGGCCTCTGCCTTTTTGGCTGCTATATTACAAATGCTGGGACCATTCGGTGATATAATTTCTGCCGCATTTAAAGGCATTTGTGATTTTATAGGAACATTTGGGGCTAACCCTGATTTTTGTGACGCTTTCCAACGACCACGGCATCGTACATCGATGTCGAGAGGGGAACGATTATATGAACAGCATAAATTATATGCAGATGGTAACAATACACAAATACATAATTGGGCTGCTGTAAATTTGAATTGGGATGGTAATTCTAAATGTGATATTTTCATGAGAAGTTTAAAAAAGGTAAATATAACTGAATTAAGCGCATTGGAAATAGCAACATTTTCTGAATGTTATGAATCTTATAACATAGGTTATTTCATAGAAGAACACATAGGAATAAAAGAATTGCATTTACATGATATTATTTACAACTGGCATCGTAAATGGACTATATTATATGAATTCTTATTTGTTTCAATTAAATACCTAGAAAATATTTTGGGCAATAAATCATTTGATAATGATCAATTTAAACATGATTTATTAAATTTGAATATAAAACCAGAAGGATGGGTCAAGGTAAAAATGAAATCAGACCAGCTGTTTACATATTTTAAAAAGAAACTATCCGATAAACATTTTTACGATGAACTATTACGCAATTCGGACCCTAATTATGATAAAGAAGGTTCACATTCGTTAACTTCAGATATGTGGAGAGTAGGCAATGATATTCATTCTGGATATAAAATAGCTTCCTCGGAGTGGAAAAGAGGAAAAATGTCTGCTAGATTAAATGATTTAATATATGATAAACATGACATGGCAGGCAAATTTGCAACACATATTGTTCCACGATTACAGAAAAAAAATACATGGTTTGAATTACCTTCTAATATACGAAAAGGTGTAAATAAATTAGGTCATCAATATAGAAAATCACGTGCTACAAGAATTCATAAACTTAAAAAACACAGAAGTGTCCATAAATTATCAAAACCATTGTATGTGAATGTTTCGACAGAATTTCCGGACCCAGAATCTATCCTATGTCCTGACCCAGATAGTGGTATATGTTTCCGATGTGTCATTTTAGATAATTTCGTAAAATTAGTGCGAGACCATGGTGTAGCTTATGGTAGATGGATGTCTGAATATTTCGCGCCCCCGGCTGTCGATATAAAATGTTGTACTCATCCAGATAATGAAGACAAAGAATGTAAATATGATTTATTAACTGGAGAAGAAATTAATGCACCGTGTTGTAGAACCATAGACTGCCCGGGACTACAACAAGAAAAAAATCCCGAAACGGGTGAGGCCAAATGGGGAATAGCAAGTGACGTAGCTCAATTTTTTGATGCGGATAACATTGGTGGAGGTTCAAATGCATGGGCTCAAGCTACTGGCCGCGCTGGTGATAAGAACCAGACAGAAGCAGCGGCTGATGCTACAAAACTTTTATCAAAACGCGTTCATCGACATCATTTCCAATACCACCGTATTCATAAGTATCATTATATGTTACCTCCAGACATGAAAAAAATAGTCCATGAAAGAAATATAAAATTGAAGCATGAAAAAACAAATAAACTGAGGCGCCGTCATCATAAATTAAAGGCGTTGAAAACATTGCAACCGATTGAAAAAATTAAATCGGTCATGCCAAATGTACAAAATGCACAGTTAGAGTCGTGGGTAATTGGTGTTTCAGATGACTTTAAAGCAGACATGACTATTGTATTCGAACCAATTGTAAATCTAGAAGGTAGAAAATGTGATTTAAAAAATCATATGGATAAAATCGTTTATATCACATGGTGGGTAGATGAAGATAAAATAACACCGGATGCTAGTCCAATTGATTTACAGGCAGCTAATAAAACGGTGGCTGTTTTACAAACATTGGTCACACCAACCGATGAAGCAATACATTTAAATGATGGTTGTGGGATTAAAGAAGTTTCTAATACATCATGGTCTGGTACAGATACGTTAAATACGTATTCGGATGCATTAATGTCCGCACTGGTTCAACGTTTTAAATTGGTTCAACAAGACTGGTCCAATACCATTGCCATATTATCAGCTAAATTTGATAATTGGTTTGGATATAGGTTGTTTGGAGTTAAAAATTGGGGAACAAACCACTCAACCGAAGTGGTAAATCAAGAAGTCAACAAATTTATTACAGCGACATCGAGATTATTTACAGAAACAGATAATCATTATGTACCGTATTATGGATATAGTATAACTTACTTAGTTACACAGGCAATTATAGGCGTTTGTGATGTAGAAATGTCAGTTTGGGTAGAAGACAGTACACAGGCTCAGCGCCTAAGTAGAATGGACGCTGCTTTCATGGTATGTTTAATTTTATCCATTGTTATATTAAGTCATGGTATGTGGTCACCTATTTCGTTATCGTTTATAGCAAATATAGCCATATTAATTCAGTTTAATATATTTCTATGGATGTTTATGGTATATGGGTATATGCCATCATGTACACCGTTGTTACCTTTTACATTATCCGAAGATATTGTAGAATGGATTTTCTTTCGAATAGCACCGGGTTGTTTTTGTACCATGTTTCCACAATTAACTAATACTAGAATAGATTGTAGTACCAGTACCTGTCATGCATGTGCTGGTGAAAGGGATCAAATGATTTCTGGTACAGATATATTTGGCAATGATTTATATGTAAATAAACCATGGCCGGATTGTTCAACTCAAGTTCCGTTAATGAATGAATTGGGGTTGTGGTGGAATTGGGCATTTTTATTACGCTGGCAACTACCAGATTCCATAGGATGGATATATGAAACGGATATTATTTATGAACCAGATTGGCCACATTTGTACGAATTAATTAGAGAAGCATGGAATGGTGATACAGTGAATCCATATGCAATTGACTGTTATAATATGACGATTTTAAATTTAGTTGCTTCTGGATTTATATTATTCGTGTTAATTTATATTGTGGCATTTTGTACCGGTATAATTGTATCCACTACGATAGAATTCATATTATGGTTTTGGCAATTGGTTTTATTATTGAAATTTATGGCAACTGGAATAGAACAGAGTGCCGCGGATGAACCACCAGAAACCGAAGATGAATAAAAATATTTAGTGTATAAAGACTATTTAATAAATATATAAGAAATTATAATGAGATATATATTATCATTTTTAATTATTTTATTATTACAAGGTGCTCATTCCTACATACCGAATTGTAAATTTTCATTGACAAATGATATACAAGACAAGTTTTTAATACATGTTATACCAAAAAATAAATTTTGTTGTGATGCTTTATTACCAGAATGTATAGAATGTCAAGAAGAAGCAATAAACGGTATACCTCTAAATGATTATTGTGATTATTATGCATGTAATAATAATAAACAACCTCTAGACGAAGACGGTGAAGTTATGGATATCAACGATAAATTTGATTTTGATATTAAATGTAAGAAAAATTTGAATGACAGGGAACCATATGTAAAAGAAACGTGTGGTAAAGGTTCCCATTATGAATTTTTTAATTGTGTTGAGCCATGTGAGCACAGTGATACAGAAGACGGTGTATTATCTTACAGAAAAATTTTCAATGTATGTAAAATCGATGAATGTAAAGCGGGATATTATTTATATGATGATACATGTTATAAATGTCACGATTCGTTAAAAGCAGGATATCATTGTCCAGCTGGTGGAGAAAATAGCAAAGGTATACCATGTCCAGAAGGTTATTATAGGGAACAATACATGTCATCGGAAACTTGTATTAAAGCACCGTGTTTCATATATAAAGTAGTCAAAGCAGTAGCTAATAATACAAATGGAAAAGATTGTCAAGTTATAACATGTAACGAAGGTTATTTTCTTAATCATACCTCAAGGCGTTGTGAAGCTTGTAATGATAAATTAAGAGATGGATATTATTGTCCTAAAGGCTCGACACAAATGTTATCTAATCCGGATTTCATTGGAGAATTATGTCCACCGGGAACATATCGTTCATCGGACATGGATATTGACTCGGCCGAATGTTTTATATGTCCAGACATTTATCCATTTTCACCATCTGGTTCTAAAAGTATTAGCGATTGTAGTATTATACAAACATCCCACAACGTGTTAGAAGATATGACTTCTGAAGAAATCTGCCTGAAATATACAGATAATATCGACAATTGTAAAAAATATATAATGATTCAACCTTTATTTAAAACACAAATGTCATATGGTAAAAAGAAATTCCATAAACATCGGCAAAAATCTAAACATCTATTCAATGCGGATTGGGACAAATTAGGATTGCATAAGATGACAACAAATAAATTTACTCAAATTCGTAGATTCATGAAAAATAATTTAATAAGGACACGATTAAAAGATAATGTAAACACGTTCTCATTTAAAGAGAAGGATAAAAAATTCTTTTCAACTTTTTTAAACGATATGTTTAATAGTTATGGGTTGGGTGACGGAACAGAAATAAGACATAAATTATTTCACACAGCATTTGATTTGGCTTGTGAAATATCAAATAATGTACACAATTGTAATCATGAATATATTCATAGCATTGAATTTCCAACGTATGAATTTGAATTTTCACGTAAATTTAATTTATCCAATATAGAAAAAATAATAACAATGAAAGGTGGAAGCGTTGAAACACCCATAAAAATACATCTGGAAGATTTATTAGACGTAAATAATAAATTATATAAAATGGTGTATTCGCCTCTAAATGAATTTGAAATCATTGCTATATATTACAAAGGTGTGTTAAAATATGTTTTGGAAGGAATCAATGACAGCGGTATAAAGATGTTATACCCTAAATCAGAAAAAAATAAACACACCGTGTTATCACATGGAACTACATGGGATGAAAAATTATATATACCAAATGATTTAAACAAAAAAACATTTTCAATTGCTGTTGGTTCGTTACAAATAGGAAATATGCATGAATGCACTAGACCCAGTGACATGGGTAATACTGTTGTCAATTATGAAACCGATTTATCTGAAAAAAAATTCAATGTGAGTTTATTATGTAAAGAAGGGTTCTATGGCATGCCTAGTGCTACATGTAACAATGGTAAATATAAAATAATTGATAATTGTAAAAAATGTCCAGCGACTTTCAATCGATATTGTCCAATGGGTAATACAGACATGAAAGGTGTGTCATGTCCAAAAAACACGTTATGGGATTTAAATAATCAAATGAAAAAATGTACATCGTGTTTATACAATCAATGGTCAGATACACAAGACTGTAATAGTTGCCCGGACAATAAGGCAATTGATCCAGAAAGTTTATACGAAGACGAACGACAGTGCACGTTTTGTAAAAAAGGTTATAGAGGGAATGCTCAAAAAAAGTGTGAAAAATGTCCAGATGGCATGTTTAGTACATCGAGGTCCATAAATAAAAACACGTGCGATTTATGCGATATAGACTACAAATGGAATGGAACGGATTGTGTAAAATGTCCATTTGGATATACAAATATAAAACCAACCAGAGCACATGGTCCTCCACAGAAATGTATATTTTGTGAACCGGGGTTCCATTCGGACGGTTTAAATTGTTTACCATGTCCTGTAAAAGAAACGAATACTATTGTTACCAACCGATATATAGAAACACTAAGTTGCAATGAATGTTCGGAAAATTACAAATTCGATGGTACTAAATGTATTAAATGTAGACAAGGATATACCAATACCATTCCAACACGCAAAATAACACGGTACTATTGTCATAAATGTGATGAAGATTATATAAATTCATATGGTATTTGCGAACCATGTCCTAATGGGTATTATCATCCTAGAGGTATGAGTATAGTAGATTTTCATTCAGAAGATAAATGTAACGTATGTGAAAAAAATTGGCGTGTAACCCAATCCGGACATTGTGAAAAATGTTCGCGTGGTAAATTTACATTTTTCAGAAACCATGTCAATTTAAAAGGTACCACGTGGCATGGTGGGGGAACCATTTGCGAAGAAAAAACATGCGGTGAAAATGAACATGTTGATAATTTCGACTGTAAACAATGTTCGAAAGGCAGGTGGAATGAACCCGGTGACAAAACATTGGGAGGTGATACACCGTGTGAAAAAATATTTTGCGAACGTAATCATAGCGTATTTGATAATGAATGTATACCATGTGGAAAATATACTCACAATGAACGTAGAGATGATGCTACTGGGCCAAATACTGTGTGTCATTATATCAAATGTGGTAAAAATGAACATGTTGTTAACCATGCATGTGCAAAATGTCCAAAGGGTCAATACAATAAAGGTGGAGATTATATATTCAACGGCGAAACGGAATGTGATGGCATATACATATCACCAGTAAAAATAGTTAAGAGTATTTCAATGCCAAATGAAAGTGATAATTTAAGCGATTTCGGCGAAATAATTATCATTATAATCGTATTGATTACCGTTGGAATTATTATATTTATGGTATGTAGATGGAAACAGCCAAATGTCATAGCAAAAATAAGAAAAACAAGTTCTCCTTCACCTTCTGATAATAATTCAACGTCGATTGTAGAACGTGGAAGTATAAATTCAAATAACATGATACGATATAGAAGATTCAATATGGCGAAAAGAGGTAAAATAGATTATCGAGCAGTAAAATATGATTTTTAAGAGTATAAACTATTTAAATATATTTTATAAATGAATAGAAAATATTATCCTGATGGAAAAAATTTATTAAAATACACTAGTTTGACCAGTGATGACTCAACAAGAGTTTCCATGGTCAAGGGTCAACATAAACCCGGTTGGTTTCAATCTATTTGTTGCGATGCAAAAGATAGAGTTGAAGTAGAATTAAAATGTGAAATATGGTCCATTTTTACTGCTGCTTTAGTTTTATTGTCTATCGTTGCTGTTGTGGTAACAGTTAACACCTGTGAAAAAGATGTTGTATCTGTATGGGGCCATACAATAGAAGAATGCAATGACCCAGAAGGGTTCTGTCCCATGTTATTAAGTAGAGCATTGACCACACTAGATTGGGCAAGAGCGTTTTCCATAGGTTTCGCGGTTCTTTCTGCTGGATTCATATTAATTACACCTATGGCAGAAGGTGGCATCAAACATAAAACATTTATAAAAATACCATTGATAGCAGCGCTGTTTATATTTTCAGACGCTTTTGTGGTTAACATGTTTGAAAGTGATGTACATGCATATCTAATCGGTCTGGGTGCAGGTATTGCAATATTATTTACCATACCGGGATGTAAAGATGTTACCTGTTTCCACCATTGTTATCGAAAAGACAGGGAATTTGGCCCATGGGGATTACGAACTACATGGTGGATATTATGGTTTATCATGGTAGTATCAGGAGGTATATTCATTGGATTTTGGGTTATTGAAGAAAACGATGATAAATTACCATTGAAAAGTTGGTGGTATATCTCCGAATATATATTTTTCTGGGTCATGTATTTTCTAGTGGGTATCGCCATAGGAGCGGAAGAGACATCCGAATATTAACCACATAATATATTTTTATCTTCTTGTAATCGTTTAATATCATTTTGTTCTTTTTTTCTTCTAGCTTCATATCTATCATTATGTTCCTTTATTATTTTCTTCATTTTTTCCTTTTTTTCTTTAATGGATTTTAATAATTTGTTTAATTCGTTCACTTCTTCTTTTTTATCGTAAAGTGTTTCCTTCTTATATTTTCTTTTAATTTCCTCTATAGCTTTTTCTATTGCATTGTCTATTTTAAATGCATATTGTTCATCCACAACACCAGTTTTAAATTTATTTTCTACGTCCTTCAAATGTTCTTTACGTATGGTTTTCAAATGTAATTCGTCTATTTTATTACGTATTTTTTCATCGTCTTTAGATGGTATCATACCCGGATTATGTTGATTTATATGCTCTGTTATTTGTGACCATATGTTAGGTAGGAAGTGTAATGTGGGTGGTGTATACACATTCGTTACTACTTCTAAATATGCCGGTTCGTTGTTTTTATTTATTTGTTCTGGTTTAGAACGTTGTTTCGATAATTTATTCAATGCTGCTGGGTGGTATAAACTTTCATGGTCTTCTTTCATTACCGGTTTCAATGGTGGAGGTATATAACCATAATATAATTCGTTTGAATTATCTTCAGGTTGAGTAAAGACTGACATTTAATTGTAAATAAATAAACTTATATATGTATTATATTTTAAAAATCTTCATCCGTAGAATACTCGTGATCAAATAAATCTTTTCTGTCAGAAAATTTGAAATATCCAGAGACTATGGGGGTATTTTCCACGGATTCTTTTTTAATATTTTTAACGTTATCATTCTTTAAGTTTTGTTTCATTAAATTATTTAAAGCCTTCTTTAAAAAGTTTC
>MDTG01304411.1_pt1 | contig 15976 bp, 15 predicted proteins | sample 811421 | NCBI WGS metagenome assembly MDTG01 (sample SAMN05326645, study PRJNA326480) | marine metagenome | isolation source: seawater | place: Pacific Ocean: South East | collected 2011 | reverse complement strand
TTTATCTAAATTATCTCCTTTAGGAGAAAATTTCTTTCCTTGAACAAATTCAAAAGTTTTTTCATCAGGCGCAATCATTCCCGCTCTACCACCACCTTCAATTGTCATATTACATACAGTCATTCTGCCTTCCATAGACATTTTTTTAAATACATCTCCTCTAAATTCAATTGCATGGCCTGTACCACCATCAACTCCAATTTTTTTAATAATTGATAAAACTAAGTCCTTTGGAGACACGCCTAAAGGCAAATCACCGCTAACATTTATAGCCATAGTCTTAGGTTTTTTTTGTACCAATGTTTGAGTTGCCAACACATGCTCAACTTCTGAAGTACCAATGCCAAACGCTAATGCTCCAAATGCACCATGAGTTGAAGTATGGCTATCTCCACATACAATAGTCATTCCTGGTTGAGTTAATCCTAATTCTGGACCAATCACATGAACTATTCCTTGATTAATACTATCAATATCATATAAAGGAACCCCAAACTCTTTACAATTTGATCTCAATGTTTCTATTTGCTTTTTTGCAATGGGATCTTTTATATTGAATCTGTCTGAGGTAGGAACATTGTGATCAATAGTTGCAGCAGTAAGATTAGGCTTTCTTACAGTTCTTGAGTTTATTCTAAGACCTTCAAATGCTTGAGGAGAAGTAACCTCATGAACCAAATGAAGATCTATATATATTAAAGCTAGATCATCATCAATTTGATCTACGACATGGGGTTCCCAAATTTTTTCAAAAAGTGTTTTACTCATCTTCCTGCTCCTGACCCAGGTGATTCTGAACCTTCTTTGGTCATCTGAATTGATCTGTTTATTGCATTTAAATAAGCTTTAGCTGATGCTACAACAATGTCAGGATCTGAGCCAGTTCCAGTAAAAGTTATACCATTTGAATTTTCTATTCTTATAGTAACCTCTCCTAATGCATCTATACCCTCTGTAACAGAATTAACACTAAATTCAGTTAACTTAACATTAAAATCAATAATTTCATCAATTGCTTTACAAACTGCATCAACAGGCCCGGTGCCCTCTGATTCAGAAGTTATAGTTTTATTATCCATATTTATAATTTCAATTTTAGCCTTTGGTTTCTGTTTATTTCCGCAATTTACTTCTAAAGAGCTTAATTCAAGATAAGACTTTTGAGCTTCATATCTTGATTGTTCTAATATTAATGATTCAAGGTCAATATCAGTTACTTCCTTCTTGCTATCAGCAAGATCTTTAAATTTTATGAATAAAGAATTTAATTGATCATTATCAAAATCATACCCCAAGTCATTTAGTCTTGATTTAAGACCTGCTCTTCCAGATAATTTTCCTAAAACAAGAGCCTCTCCTCTCCATCCTACAGTTTCAGGTTCCATTATTTCAAATGTACTCCTATCTTTAAGAAAAGCATCTTGATGAATTCCAGAAGAATGCCTAAAGGCATTTTGCCCCACAATAGCTTTATTTGCTTGCATTGGGAATCCGAAAAGATTGCTAACCAACCTACTAGTAGGTCCAATTTCAGAAGTTTTGACTTTAGTTTCTACATTAAAATGATCTTTTCTTACTTCTAATCCCATAATTACTTCTTCTAATGCTGCATTTCCAGCTCTCTCACCTAAACCATTTATGCAACCCTCGATTTGCCTTGCTCCATTCTCTACGGCTGCTAGGCTATTTGAAACAGCAAGGCCTAAATCATTATGACAATGAACACTAATTATTACATTATCAATATTTCTAATCCTGTCTTTAAGAATTTTTATTGATTCTCCAAATTCTTTTGAAACTGCATAACCAACAGTATCAGGAATATTTATAGTATTTGCTCCAGCCTCAATAGTTGCTTCAAGTAATGTGACTAAAAAATCAATATCAGTTCTTGTGGCATCCATAGGAGAAAATTCAACATCGTCTACATAATACTTTGCCTTAGATACAGCTTTAACAGCCATGTCAATAATTTCTTCAGGATCCTTTCTCATTTGATGCTCCATATGTATAGCAGAACTAGATACAAACGTGTGAATTCTTGGATTTGAGGCCTTCTCTAATGCTTGTGCAGCTTTATCAATATCCCCCTCAACAACGCGTGCTAAGCTAGCAACTTTACAATTTTTTATTGTTTCTGCTATCTGACTAACTGCATTAAAATCACCCTGAGAACTAACTGCAAAACCTGCCTCAATTACATCAACCCCTAATGCTTCAAGTTGTTTAGCTATTACCAACTTTTCATCAACTGTCAAACCTGCTCCGGCTGACTGCTCCCCATCCCTTAGAGTTGTATCAAATATTATTAAAGGCTCCCTATTCATAACTTATTAACTCTGATCTTTCAAAAAAGGCATCATTCCCCTTAATCTTTTTCCTACTTCTTCAATAGGATGGCTAGAATTTTCTTTTCTTAAATCTTTAAATTTATGCAAGCCTTCATCATTTTCTGCTATCCATTCTTTAGCAAATTGACCACTTTGAATTTGGTCTAGCACTTTTTTCATATTTGCTTTAACTGAAGGATCCACGACAACTGGACCTCTTGTATAATCGCCATATTCAGCTGTATCTGAAATTGAATATCTCATTTCTCCTAATCCGCCCTGATACATTAAATCAACAATTAATTTTAATTCATGCAAAACTTCAAAATATGCAGACTCAGGCTGATAACCTGCTTCAACTAAAACTTCAAATGCACTTTGAACTAAAGAAGTTACACCTCCGCATAAAACTGCCTGCTCACCAAATAAATCAGTTTCTGTTTCTTCTTTAAATGTTGTTTCTAATATTCCTGCCCTTGCTCCTCCTACTCCAAGACCATACCCCAAAGCAATATCTTTTGCTTTCCCGCTATTATCTTGGTGAACAGCAATTAAGCATGGGACACCTTGCCCTGACTCAAAAACTCTTCTCACAATATGCCCAGGCCCCTTTGGCGCAATCATAGCTACGTCAACATAACTTGGAGGCTTTATCTGTTCATAAAAAATACTAAATCCATGACAGAACATTAACATTTTTCCTTCTTCTAAATGCGGTTCAACATCCTCCCTATAAACCTTACCCTGAATAGTATCAGGAAGGCAGAACATAATTACATCTGCACTTTTTACAGCTTCAGAATTTGATAAAACTGTTAGCCCTTTTTCTTCTGCCTTTTGCTTACTTTTACTTCCTTCATATAAACCAACTACAACGTCAAAACCTGAGTCTTTTAGGTTTAATGAATGAGCATGTCCTTGACTGCCGTAACCTAGGACAGCAATTTTCTTAGATTTGATTAATTCCTTGTCTATATCACTTTCATAATACATTTTCATTTTTATTTTCCTTTCACTCTAAACTTTTTAAAACAGCAACTCTGCCAGTTCGCATAACTTCTAAAACTCCATAAGGTTCTAAAAGTTCAAGTAATGATTCTATATCCTTTGAATCTCCTGTGGTCTCAATTGTCATCTGATCAACCCCAACATCAACAGTCTTAACATTAAATATATTTGCTAATTGTAAAATTTCTCCTCTTTTCTCATTATCAGCATTTAACTTTATTAATACCATTTCTCTGTAAACATGTTCTTTGTCAGAAATATCTTCAACTTTTACAACTTCAATTAATCTGTCTAATTTAGCAGCCACTAACCTCACAACTTCTTCTGGGCCCTCTACAACAAAAGTCATCCTTGATAAGCCTTCTTGCTCTGATCTTCCCACTGCCAAACTCGCAATATTAAAACCTTGGCGCCTAAATAATCCACAAATCCTTGCAAGAACACCTGCTCTATTTTGAACAAGTGCAATAACAGTTCTGCTACCTTTATTGCTAGCTACCATCAACTGGCTCCTCCAATAATTCATTTACACTTTGGCCAGATGGTATCATTGGAAATACGTTTTCTTCTTTTTTTATTTTAAAATCAATTAAAAATGGTCCATCATGGGCATTTGCTTCTCTTATAGCTGGTCTAACATCTTCGTTATTATCAACACTTAAAGCTTTCATTCCATAAGCATTTGCCAACTTAACAAAATCAGGGTTAGCTGTGTAAGAATTTGCATAAAAATCCTCATTAAAAAACATCTCCTGCCATTGAGTTATCATTCCTAAATGGTTGTTGTTCAATAATGCAAATTTAACCTTAATATTATTTTCAACAATTGTAGCTAATTCGCATAATGTCATCTGGAAACCTCCATCTCCAGCAATTGACCAAACCATCTTATCTGGACATCCAACTTTTGCTCCAAGAGCAGCAGGAACTTCAAATCCCATTGTGCCTAATCCTCCAGAGGAAATCCAAGAATTCTGACTGCAATAAGTGTAATGTTGAGCAGCCCACATTTGATGCTGTCCTACTCCAGTAACAATAACAGATTCTCCATTAGTCTCATCAGAAAGAGATTTAATTACATATTGACCTACCAAATCATCAGTTTTCTTAATTTTCAAAGATGGATGTTCAGACTTTAATTTATCAATATGATTTATCCAATCTATATGAGTTTTTGATTTTATTTTAGGTAACAACTGATTAAGAACATCTTTAACATTACCTATTAAAGGAACATCCACTTCAATATTCTTATTTATTTCAGCTGGATCAATATCAATATGAATTTTTTTTGATCTTGTAGCAAATCTACTTATATCTCCAGTTATCCTGTCATCAAATCTACTACCTATTGCTATAATTAAATCTGCCTGATCTAAAGCTAAACTTGCCCAAGCAACACCATGCATACCAGGAAAACTTAAGCTCAAAACATGATTTTCTGGAAATGAACTTATGCCTAATAAAGTAGTTACAACTGGAATTTGAGCACTTTCTGCTAATTTAAGTAGCTCTTCATAAGCATGAGAAATAATCACTCCGTGTCCAGCTAATATAACAGGTCTTTTGGACTGTTCTATTAATTTAATAGCCTTTTCTATTTGGTAATCATGAGCAAACTTTGGAGGATTATATCCTAGAATTTCTATATCTTCTTTCCAAAAAGAACTATCGAATTCTACCTCCTCTAAAAAAACATCTCTAGGAATATCAATAAGTACAGGACCTGGTCTACCAGTAGTAGCAATATGGAAAGCTTCTTTAACAACTTGGGGTATCTCAGATGCATTCATCACGAGATAATTATGCTTAGTTACAGGCAAGGAAGCCCCTGTTATATCTATTTCTTGAAAAGAATCTTTTCCAATACCAGGCCTTGAAACCTGTCCTGTAATTGCAATCATAGGAGAAGAATCCATCATTGCGGTCGCCATTCCAGTTATCAAATTTGTTGCGCCCGGGCCTGAAGTAGCAAAACATATACCAGGTTTTCCTGAAGCTCTAGAAAATCCATCTGCAGCATGAGAAGCACCTTGTTCGTGTCTAACTAATATGTGTTCAAGTTCAGGGTATTGAGATAGAGTCCCATACAAAGGTAATATAGCTCCACCTGGGATACCAAAAATTTTTGTACCTCCGTGATGAATTATTCCCTCACAAAGTAATTGTGCTCCAGTTTTTTTCATTTTTTATCCTTAAAATAAAAATATCTCGCCCAAAGGACGAGATTAAACCCGCGGTACCACCTTTGATTAGGTAAAACACCTCTCTCAATTAAGGTTATTTCGTAACCAACGTCTTAAACTAATTTTATTTCATTTAAGCCACTCCAGAGCGAGTTCTAAAAATAAAATCACGAGTTTCACCAGCCCTCGATTCTCTAAAAGATTTTATTATTTATACTACTCTCTTTCAACGTGTAAAAATCGAGATGAGAATAGCACAGCTCTAACTTAGGGTCAACTTATTAAACAAATCTTTAAGCTGACTAATTGCATTATTCCAACTAAGTGACATTGCATGAATCCTAGCAGCTTCTCCCATTGACTCTCTTAATCTTCTATTGCTAAGTAAAACTTCAAGCTTATCTACGAAAGGACCAGGACACCTCCATTGGAGCAAATAACCCGTTTTTTTATCTAAAACTATAGATGATAAGCCACCTCTTTTTGATGCAATAACAGGTATTCCACATGCTGATGCTTCCAAAGCTGACAATCCAAAACTCTCGTAATAAGAAGGTAAAACACATAAATCAGAAGAATTATAATAATGCTTTAACTCTTTTCTATTTATAGACCCAATAAAATGAACATTTTGATCTAAATTTAAATTTAAACAAATTTTTTTTAATCTGGACAATTCTTCTAAATTATACAATCCGCCAACAACTAATAAATTTATATCTCTTTGATCTAATAAAGATAGAGCCTCTATTAAAGTATCAAGTCCTTTTAATCTTTCTAATCTTCCAACATACAAGATCACCTTTTCTTCTTGACCAAGATTTATAATTTTTCTAGATTCAGATTTATCTTCGGGTTTAAAAATATCTAAATCTACACCTGGAGGTATAATGTCAATATTATTAGGATTAATATTAAATTTTTCTTCAATAAATTTTTTTTCATGATCTGACCATACAATTATTGCATCAGATCCCTTGGCAACAACCCTTTCCTCTTTTTCCCTAACTGGATTATCGGTATTAAAAGGGAATGCTTCTTGCTTAATTTCATGAATTGTATGAAAGCTTGTTGCTATTGGTTTTTTCCATATTTTCTTTAGCCTCAATGCAACAATTCCTGAAAGCCAATAATGAGCATAAATTAAATCATAATTTTTATTGTTTTCTTTTGAATATTTATTTACCTCATTAGTAAAAGTATCTAAATGTGAAAAAATTCCTAATTTATCAAGAGATTCTTCGCCGGCTTTTACATAAACCATATTAAAATTAATTAATGATTCTTCAATTTCTTCTTGCCTGTCATGCATTCTAGTAAATACATCAACATATATGCCTTGATTAACGAGTCTCTCTGCCACCTCTCTTATGTAAATATTCATCCCGCCAGCATCTTTGCCTCCAGCTTGTAAAACAGGATCTCCATGCACACTAATTAAAGCAATTTTCATTAGATTAATCTCCTAAAGATAAGGTTAATAAATTGCTAGAAACACAACCTATTCTAAATTTATAATCTTCAGATCCTCTTAAAAAATCGATTACTTGAATTTTTCCTAAATAATTTTTTATATTATAAATATGATTCATTAAACCTACCGAATATGCTGAGTAATGCGGATCATAGCCTGAGTTATATATACTCAATTTACTTTTTTGCTTAAAGAAAAAAGATGTAGCGACAGGAACTTCATTAAACAATAAAAAGTTTAACTCCCCAAACTCATTTTCAACTGAATTAAGAATTATATTTTTCATAAAGGCTTTTCTTTTTTCAGTTAAAAATATTTTTTTTTCAGGATTATGCAACATTAAGTTAAAAAATATTTTTATCCATTCTTCAACTTCATTCATTTTACATTTTTTAAATGACACATTGCCAGCAGATTCCAACTTTTTTATTTTTCTTCTAATTTCATGTCTATTTTTCTTATTTAATTTCATTAAATAATTTTCAAAAGAAGTGTCTAAAACTAAATATGGACTTACATCCTCATAATTAGAAGTCATTTTCAAACCCAATTCATTACAAGATAAAGCAATTAATTTGTGAGTAAAAGATTCTTCTGGCACAGATTTAATTTTTAAATTATTAATGTTTAAATCAGAAAAACAATAATCTAAAATTTCTTTAACTTTTTCAGGGTCTAGATCTTTTTTAAATATAAAATCATGATAATCAAATAAATCTTGGCCTCCAGTAAATTCTGCATATTTATCATTTAAAATTAAAGGCATCAATACACTATCTGAATGATTAATTACATACAAACTATCAAGCTCGCCAAAAAGGTCATACCATGATTCATGCAGAAAAAATTTTAAAAAAGGAGAAGAATCTTTATCTGATGTCAAATTTTCCCAAACTTCTCTAAGTTCACTAGAAAAATCCTTATAAATTGATATTTTTTGAACCAAATTTAATCTTTCTTATTGATAGCTTCTAATACTTCACTTAATTCAGGGCTAGATTGATAGATATTAGTGCTTGCAAATTTTTCTGATGTAGAAGGATCTTTTAATCCATTTCCTGTAACCACACAAGTAATTTTTTTTTCATTAAAATCAATTTTTTTTGAAAGTTTTATTAATCCTGCAACACCTGCAGCAGAAGCAGGCTCACAATATATACCATCTTTACGTGCCAAATTTACGTATGATTTTATAATTTCATTATCAGTAACAGAATGGATTGATCCGCTTGATTCTTCAAGAGCTAATTCCGCATTCTTCCATGAGGCAGGATTTCCTATCCTTATTGCAGTAGCGATAGTTTCTGGCTTATCAACAATTTCACCTTTTACTATTGGTGCTGACCCCTCTGCTTGAAATCCAAGCATACTTGGAGGCTTAAAACTTTTGACAGAAGAATATTCCTTAAATCCTTTCCAATATGCTGATATGTTTCCTGCATTTCCAACAGGAATACATAAATAGTCAATCTCACCTAATGAATCTATTATTTCAAATGCCGCTGTTTTTTGACCTTCTATTCTATATGGATTAATTGAGTTAACAATTTCAATATCAGTCTCTCCCTCTAATTTCCTAACAATATTCAATGCATCATCAAATGACCCATTGATAGCTACAATTTTTGCTCCGAATGCCATTGCCTGGGCTAGTTTACCTTTTGCTATATTGCCACTTGGAATAATTATAGCTGAATTAAGACCAAACTTAGCTGCATAAGCTGAGGCTGAAGCACTAGTGTTACCTGTAGAAGCACAAACTAAAACTTTTTTATTTTTCTGAAGGGCTTTACATACTGCTACAACCATACCTCTGTCTTTAAATGAGCCACTGGGATTACATCCTTCAATTTTCAAATATACAGAAGCTCCAGTTTCTTTAGATAAGTAATCAGAATAAACAAGAGGAGTATCACCTTCACCCATAGATATAGGGACAGCACCTTCTAAACTAATATAATCTTTATATTTATGTAATATACCAATACCCATGTTAATCATTAATCCTTATAACTACAGGCTTTTCTTTTACAGAAGATATTTTTGAAACAGACTCAATAGCTTTATCAAAATTAATACCTTTTGAATCATGAGTCATAATTACCAAATCTACAATACCTTTACTATTGCCTATATCTTTTTGTATTACTGAAGCTATGCTTATTTCATTTTTAGAGAAAATCCCTGAAATTTCTGATAAAACACCGTATTTATCTTCTACTGAAAGTCTTATGTAATTCCTTAGAACAACATCTTTTCTATTCAAATAATTTTCTTTATTTTCATACAAATTTATATCATCACTTGATTTATAATATATGCCCATAAGATCTCCTAATACCGCACTAGAAGTTGAGTTCTTGCCAGCACCTTCACCTTGGATCCAAAGGTTTCCTACCAAATCACCATAAATTTCTACTGCATTATAATTTCCTCCTACCTTTGATATTGGCTGATCCAAGGAAACTAAAGCAGGTGAAACACTCGAATATACCCCCTTAGAAGATTTCTCAGTAATTGCCAAAAGTTTAATATTATATCCAAATTCTTTAGCATAATTCATATCTTTATTAGATACTTCCGAAATTCCTTTTACATATACGGTTTTAAGCGGGATTCTTGCCCCAAAAGCAATTGAACCCAGGATATTTATCTTAAACTTAGCATCAAAACCTTCTACATCGTTAGTTGGGTCTGATTCTGCGAAGCCTAATTCTTGAGCCTCTTTTAATACATCTTCAAAATCAGAAGAATTTTCAAACATTGAGCTTAGAATATAATTTGATGTTCCATTAATTATTCCAGTAATTTTCTTAATTTTGTTTTGTTTTAACATATCTGAAAGGACTTCAATAATTGGTATTCCAGCACCTACAGAACCCTCAAACCTTAGCTTGACGAAATTATTTTTTGACAATTGAATAAGCTCTTCTATATGAGTTGCAATTAAATCTTTATTAGCTGTTACTACATGCTTTTTAGACTCAATAGCTCTTTTTACATATCTATAAGCAGGGTCTACCCCTCCTATAAGCTCAATCATTACATCAATACTTTTATTGCTAAAAAAATCCTCTTCGTTATCTGTTACTTTCTCTAGGACATTATTTACAATACTTTTTAGTTCATTATCAGCAGAAATTATTTCTGTATATTTATATTTATCCCTAACTAATATCGCTTCAACAGAAAATAATTTAGTTAATTGAGAATTTAAAGTTAGTTGCTTTAAAACTTGCAAGCCAATATTACCTATGCCAATAATTCCAATATTCAATCTTGATTTTTTCATTAAATTATCCCTTATTCAATAATAACATTGTCCTGATTACCTTCAGGAAGTATAGATGCTATCTTCACTCTTTCATTTATCAAATTGAAAGTTTCATTATCCAAACCGTATTCTAGATTTACCTCCATGCTTTTCTTGGCAAAAAAAGATATTAAAGCTTGATCAGAAAGTATATCTAAGTGATCCTCAGATAATTCATGAGAATCACTAATATCAGCAATAATATAAAATTTATATAATGAATTTTCTTGATCTATAAATGGATCAGATAATTTTTTCACTGATAGAGATGAAATATTATCTTGCAATGATCCAAATAAAGTTTGATCAAGAGAAGGGTATATGCCTATTGGTGTCCAGCCTAGATCTCCTATTCCCCTGGAAGCTTCAGGATCAACAGAATATCTTTTAACAATTTGGTCAATATCTTCGCCTTTATCAATATTTCTCTGAATTTCAGAAATCATTGACTGGGAAATTTCATCTAAAGATATTTCATAAATATATTTATGCAATTGAATGCTAGGTATTTCTCTAGATAATTCCCTTCTTAACTTTTCTCTAAATAAACCTTTTCTAACTATATCTTGATATGAGTCTTCACTTAACTGAATCTGATTCAAAAACTGTAATTTTTTTTCATTAAAAGCTTCTTGAGCTTCATCGGTATCAATATCAAAATCATTAAAAAATCCTAGTCTAATAAAAAATGCTTCGTCTATTTCCCACTGATCAACAACTAATCCGTATTCAGCAGCAGACAAGAAAGCTATTTCATTTTCTGCAATTAATTGAAGTGACTCGAAAAGAGATGATCCTAAATCGAAATTAACGCCTTGCTCTTCTGAAAGCCTTTGATTAAATCTAATAAAATCGACAACATTTTCTCTAGTAAAATTCGTCTGACCAACCTTTAACGCTGTCTTTTCATAAGGCAACTTAACTTGAATAAAATAATTTGCTATTGGAACAATTGTTAATAGAGCAAATAATATTAAAACAATAAATAAAAGTTTAGACTTAACCCTTCTTTTTGAATTAATTTTATCGAGAATTTCTATTCTAGATAAGGATTGACTCATAACCTACCTCGCAAAATTAATTAATCTTAATTATACCTTAATCCGATTTTTCTTTATCTTCTTTTACTTCAGATTCTGGCTCTGCTGCTACTTCTTTTGCTTCAGATTCTGGCTCTGCTGCTACTTCTTTTGCTTCAGATTCTGGCTCTACTGCTACTTCTTTTGCTTTTTCTAGGGATATTAATGACGTGTCGTAAAGATGATTACTAGCATAAGGAATTAAAGCCATATGCCTAGCTCTTTTTATAGCTAAAGTTAGATTTCTCTGGCATTTAGCACAATTACCGCTTCTTTTACCAGAATCAATCTTGCCTGAATCAGATATATACCTTTTTAGAACTCCTACTGCTTTGTAATCGAAACCTCCAATTGGGCAACATCTGCCTTTATCAACTCTTGGTATAAATGACTTATTCTTTCCTCTAACGTTATTTCTCACTTATTCTTCTTTCCGACCCCTACCAAGGTAAGTCTTCTTCTTTTGCTGTATCTTGTTGATTTTGAGAATTATCCGATTGTGTTTCTTCCGTATTTGTTGGAGATTTTGATCCCATTGATTCAGCTTCGGATTTTGTATTTAAAAACTTAACATCATTTGCAACTACTTCAAATGATCTTCTTTGATTTCCATCTTGGCCAACATATTCTCTGCTTTGAAATCTACCTTCAACATAAACTTTTTGCCCTTTAGTTAAATACTGATTTACATTTTCCGCAGTTCTATTAAAGCAAGACACATTAAACCATTCTGTTTCAACCTGCATTTCTTCATTAACTCTTCTTCTATAGGTAACAGCTATACTGAAATTAGCAACAGGATTTCCTTCGGGAGTATATCTTAATTCAGGGTCTTGCCCTAGATTACCTATTAACATTATTTTATTCAGACTAGCCAATTATTTTCCTCTTTTATTTCTTTCAGGCACATCATCCATTTTATTTGGGGTAAGTAAAGGTTTGCTAGAATCTACTTTAGTCAAAAGATGACGAATAATTTTACTTTCTCTTCTTATTTCATTTTCAACTTGAGAAATTTTAGAAGAATCTAATGAAAACCTAGAAAGGAAATAATTCCCTTCTTTCTGGCCTTCAATAATATGAGCTAAAGTTCTTTTGCCATAATCTTCTAAAACACCAACAGATCCACCCGCGTCTTCAACTTGCTTTTTAAGATTATTATTCAATTTTTCACTTAATCCATCCTCGTCGCTAGACCCGATTATCCACATAAGTTCGTATTCGTTCAAATTTCCCATTATTTACTATCCTTTTACAAGTATGGGATTGTAGCGCATAATCAAAAAACTAACAATCATTATTTGTATTTAATCATAACCCGGAAAACTAAATCTCTTGGTAATATCTTTAACCTTAGATTTTAGGCTATCTAATTTTTTATTATCATCTTTTGCAAAAATTGCTTCAGATATTATATTGCCTATTAACTTCATTTCATCATTTAGCATCCCTCTAGACGTTAATGCAGGAGTGCCAATTCTTATTCCTGAAGTAATTTGTGGAGGAAGTTTGTCATATGGAATTCCGTTTTTATTAACAATTACCCCAATTTTTTTGAGTACGGTAGCTACTTCAGATCCTGTATAACCTTGCGCTGACACATCAATAGTCAATTGGTGATTATCAGTCCCACCTGACACTACCCTAAATCCATTAGAAATAATTGTATTCGCAAGAATTTTGGCATTACTAACTACATTTTTAGAATATTCCTGAAAATTTTTACTATTTGCCTCTCTAAAAGCAATTGCCCTAGCTGCAATCATATTCAAAAATGGACCTCCCTGTATTCCAGGAAATACAGCCTTATCAATGCTTTGTTTAAATTTTTCTGGGCACATTATCATTGCTCCTCTAGGACCTCTTAAAGTCTTATGGGTAGTAGTTGTTACAAAGTCAGAAAATGGAGCTGGGTTGGGATGAACTTTTCCTGCGATCAACCCAGAAATATGTGCAACATCTGAAAGAAGTAAGGCCCCGACAGACTTTGCTATTTTAGAAAATCTATCAAAATCAATAATTCTTGAGTAAGCACTAGCGCCACAAACAATTAATTTTGGCTTAACAGATTTAGCTAGATTCTCAACTTCATCATAGTCAATCATTTCTGTCTCTCTATCTACACCATAGAAATTAAAATTGTATATTTTTCCTGAAAAATTAACTTTTGATCCATGACTTAAATGACCACCTTGATCAAGCCTCATTGATAGAACAGAATCATTTGAATTTAATACTGCTAAGTAGACTGCCATATTTGCTTGAGTTCCACTATGAGGCTGTACATTTACATGATCGCAGTTAAACAAATCTTTAGCTCTATTTATCGCTAATGTTTCAATTTCATCTGCAACCTCACATCCCTCGTAGTATCTTTTTCCAGGATAACCTTCAGCATACTTAGTGCTGAATATAGAACCACAAGCTTCTAATACCTCTTTAGATGGATAATTCTCAGATGCAATAAGATTTAGATCTTCTTTGTGGCGAATAGCTTCTAAATGAATTAATTTTTCAACTTGCTTATCTATCATCAGATTTATTTCCCTTTTGAGATTGACTAATATAATTTAAGTTAATTATATTCTAAAAATAAAAAAATTTATGAATTTAATTGATTTAAAAGCAAATATCATACCTCAAGTTGATCCGGGCTGTTCTTCGCTATCGGATTCTATTAATAAACTTAGATTAATGAAAGAATTAAATGTTAGCAAAATATGTGCTGCTCCCGAATATTATGATTCAATTAACTTCAATTTAAATGACATACTTGTAGAAATACAAAGAGAATCTAGTAAGTTAGAAGGATTTAAAATACCAGAATTAACCTCAGGAGTAGTTTACCCTCTAAACTTAGACTTCAAAAAAATTAATAAGTTTGAAACTATAAATAATACTGCATATATTTTTTGCAGATTTCCTTCATACGACCTTAATAAAAATTTTTCTGAAAATATCAATTCTTTATTAACACGAAATTATATTCCAATATTAGTGAATATTGAGAATAGCTATGTAAAATTAAATAAAATTAAAGAATTAAAAGAAATAGGTTGCTTAGTAGGTGTAGATTTATATTCAAGTTATTGGAGCAATGAAGCGAAAGATTACATTAGAAAACTTGAAAGCGATAATCTAATTGACATTGTCACAGGGTTCTCAAAATTTGAAAATTTAAAAGACTCGGTCATTAAATTTTCTAAAGACTCAAAAATTAATATGGAAAAATTAGAGAATTTATATATGAATGAAAACCCTAATTTAATTTTAGAAAGCTCTAAAAAATAGATTTAAATACTAACTTCTGTGCACCATTTTTGGTATTTATCATTATTGCCTCTAACAGCTCTAAAATATATGGATTGCAATTCTTTAGTAATTGGCCCGACATCATTGTTTCCAATTTTTCTATTATCTAATGAGCCCACGCTAGTTATATGAGCGGCAGTTCCAGTTAAAAATATTTCATCAGATAAATATATCTCACTCCTATGAATCTTCCTCGACGAAACATTTAGATTCATATCATTTTTTGCTATTTCAAACACACAATCTCTAGTTATACCTAACAAACAATTCTCTGTTTCAGCAGGAGTTATTATTTCATTATCTATGACCATAAATAAATTTTCCCCGCTCCCTTCTGAAACACTACCATCATGATTTAAAAGGATAGCTTCATCAAAACCTGCCATTATTGCTTCTGTTTTAGCTAATATGCTTGTTGTATAAAGCCCAGAAAGCTTTACGCCTGTAGGCATCATTGAGTCATCTGGTCTCCTCCACGATGAAGTCTGGCACTTAATAGATTTCTCATTATCAATGTAGTTACCAAATGGAACAATCATTAATGCAAAGTCGCTAGCAAGTTCATGCAATTTAAGATTAGCAACCTTTTCTTCGCTCTTATATGCGAGAGGTCGGATATAAATATCTTCCTTGTAACCACATTTTTGTATTAATTCAGTAGTAATATCAATTAAATCATCAGTACTATAGGGCAATTCTATATTTAATATCTTGCAGCCTCTATTCATGCGGTCATAATGTTCTCTTAATCTAAAGACTATAATTGAATTTTTTTCTTGATTCCAATTTCCTCTGATTCCCTCAAAAACACCAGTTCCATAATGCAAAGCATGGGTCATAATCCCAACTTTGGCATCCTCAACAGGGATAATTTTTCCTTCAAAAAATGCTAAACTTTTTCCCAAGGTACTCCTTATAGGTCAAATAATTTGACTAAATTTAAATAAAAATTATATTAGTTTCGAAAACTAAAACAAATTTATCATAAACTTGTAGCATGTTGAAATTTAAAAAAATATATTCAGTTATTATTTCAATTCTTTTAATTTTAATTATCTCTTGCGGAGACAAGGATGCTATTTTGGTTAATAACGAACCGGAAGAAATAAAAAAATTTGAATATTTAGGTTACGAATTTTCAGATAACAAGATAATAATTCATGCAAAAAATTATAATCCAGAATTTCATAAAGTTATGGTTAATTCTTCAAAATATATAGAAATAACTCAAGATAAAGATTTTAGCGAGATGACATTTGAAAATCTTGGCTATG
>MDTG01232231.1_pt1 | contig 15976 bp, 14 predicted proteins | sample 811421 | NCBI WGS metagenome assembly MDTG01 (sample SAMN05326645, study PRJNA326480) | marine metagenome | isolation source: seawater | place: Pacific Ocean: South East | collected 2011 | reverse complement strand
CTTCCAATTAGTCCTTTGTCGTTTAGTTTATAACCATCGTTGAGAAGTTGGTTTTTTAATTTATTGTCAAATCTTTCAGATTCTATTCTAATAGAATCAGGCATCCACTGATGATGGAATCTAGCAGAATTTACTGCTTCATGCATACTCATTTTAAATTCATGAACATTAAGTATTGTTTGAATGACAGATGTTATTATTGTTGATCCTCCTGGAGTACCCAAAGTCATGTAGAGCTTATTGTTTTTTTCTACAATTGTGGGTGTCATTGAGCTTAGCATTCTTTTTTCAGGTTCAATTTTGTTTGCTTCACCTCCAATAAGTCCATACATATTTGGAAATCCTGGTTTTGATGAGAAATCATCCATTTCATTATTTAAAAAGAATCCAAGTTCTTCACAGTAAAGTTTTGACCCGTATGATGCATTTAAGGTAGTGGTAACAGCAACAGCATTTCCAAATTGATCTACAATTGAATAATGAGTAGTTTCTTCACTTTCATTATCACTTAAATTCCCATATGTAAGCTCATTAGAGTAGGTAGGTTTATCAAATGAAAAATCTTTCATGCGTTGTTTTAAGTATTCAGGACTCACTAAATTATCAATAGGAATTTTAATAAAATCGGGATCTCCTAGATAATGGCTCCTATCAGCAAAAGATCTTCTCGCTGCTTCAACCAATAGTTTTATGTAGTTCAAAGAATTATGTCCATAGCTTTCTAAATCAAAAGGCTCAACCATTTTAAGTATCTGATTAATACAAATTCCTCCACTTGATGGAGGAGACATTGAAATTATATTTAAATCATCATATTTAAATGTGATTGGATCCCTCCAAATTGGCTTGTAATTTTTAAGATCTTCCAGGGTTATAATTCCACCGTTTTTTTGAATAAAACCTACAAGCTTTACAGCTGTTTCACCTTTGTAGAACTCATCCTTCCCGTTTAACATTATTCTAGAAAGGGTGTTAGCTAAATTTTCATGCTTAATGATGTCATTGGTTTTATATTTTTTATCAAATAAAATAGGATTCTTATTCACGAGTCCGAAATATTTTTGATTTTCTTTAATCTTTTCACTTTGTTTGCTAGTAACAATTACCCCCTTATTTGCAAGTTCAATAACTGGTTTCATTATTTCTTGAATGGGCAAGCTTCCTAGTTTATCATGTACTTCAAAAATACCTGCAATCGTTCCAGGAACACCTACAGAAAGTGCACCAATCACACTTAATCCGTCAATGATTTCCTCGTTATCATCTAAGTACATATTATTATATGATTTTAATGGGGCTTTTTCTCTATAATCAAGTGAGCCAATAGACCCATCAAACTTTCTGTAAACCATGAAACCACCGCCACCAATATTTCCAGCTGATGGGTATGAAACAGCTAATGCTAATTCTGTAGCAACCATAGCGTCAAAAGCATTGCCTCCCTTTTTTAAAATATCTATACCAATTTGACTAGCTTCTTCTCTTGCTGAAACAACCATTCCGTTATTAGAAATGGTTCCTTCATTTTTACTATTACATGAAATAAAAATTAAAGAAATGATAATAATTTTGAAAAGCTTATTCAATGTTTATATTTTATCCGAATTTACAAATTCAAATTATTTTACTGTAGTTTAAATAAAAGTATATTTGCAAAAACAATTATAATGCCATTAATAAAATCTATTTCAGGTATTAGAGGTACCATCGGTGAAAGAGAAGGAGAGGATTTAACAAAGAAGGATATAGTACTTTATACCAAATCTTTTGGACTTTGGCTTAAATCTGAAAAAAGAATAGTTTCAAATAAAATTGTTGTTGGTAGAGATGCAAGGGTGTCAGGATTAATGGTTCAAGGCCTAGTTTTAGAAACTCTAACTAATATGGGCTTTAATATAGTATGTCTTGGACTTTCAACTACACCAACTGTTGAAATCGCTGTTCCAATTGTAAAAGCTGATGCTGGGATTATTATAACTGCAAGCCATAATCCACGAGAATGGAATGCATTAAAATTATTAAATAATAAAGGAGAATTTATTAATGCGCAGGATGGAAAAAATCTATTATCAATTGCAGAATCAAATCCACCTTTCAAATTAAAAACTAAGAAGGGTTTGATTACCTATAATGATACATTTATAGATACACACATTAACATGATTTTAAATTTACCTTGTGTAGATTCTAAATTAATCAAGAGAAGTAAATTAAAAATTGTAGTGGACGCTGTAAATTCTACTGGAGGTATTGCTGTTCCGAAATTATTGAAAAAGTTAGGAGTTGAGGTTGTTGAATTGTATTGTAATCCAACAGGTGAATTTCCACATAACCCTGAACCTTTAAAAGAAAATTTATTTGATTTATCATCATTGGTAATTGATAGACAGGCTGATTTAGGAATTGTTGTTGATCCCGATGTAGATAGATTAGCATTTGTTTCAGAAAATGGTGAAGTATTTGGAGAAGAATATACTTTGGTGGCCTGTGCTGATTATTATTTAAAATATAACCCTGGCGCTACAGTTAGTAATTTAAGCTCCTCTAGAGCTTTAAAAGATATTTCAGATCAGAATAACTGCCTTCATTTTTTTAGTGCAGTAGGGGAGGTTAATGTTGTTGAATTAATGAAAGAAAAAAATGCAGTCATAGGAGGTGAGGGTAATGGTGGAATTATTTTGCCAGATCTCCACTACGGAAGAGATGCTTTAGTTGGAATCGCTTTATTTTTAACACACTTAGTAAAACTTGATATTTCATGTTCTCAATTAAGAGCTTTATATCCAAACTACTTTATGAGTAAGGATAAAATTAAGCTTAATAAAAACATAGATGTAGACATGATTATAAATTTAATTTCTAAAAAATATTCTAATAAAAAAATAAATAAAATAGATGGTTTAAAGATAGATTTTAAAGAATCCTGGGTGCAGTTACGAAAAAGTAATACAGAACCAATAATTAGAATATACTCAGAGGCAAAATCTCAGGATGAAGCTAATATGCTCTCTGAAAAATTTATTGACGAGGTTAATAGTTTTATTTAGGATTTATTTTTCCTGTGTTTAAATCTTTTGTGTGTCCAAGTATAATATTCAGGTTTATTCCTTATCTGTTTTTCTACAAACTCTATGTATTTATCGGTTAATTCAAATTTTTTAAAGCTATTTGGTTTTTCTGTAATTAGTGAAAATGAGGCTTCATAATAACCTCTTTTTACTTTTTGAACATCCATGAAAACTGTTGCCATATTATATTTTTTTGCAATTACTTCTGCACCTGTGTGAATGGGAACCCAATTATTTAAAAAGTTTCCCCAGTAAACTGCCTTACTTTTTTTTGGAGATTGGTCAGAAGCAAAACCGTAAAAGTTTAATGACTTTAGTTTAGATAGTCTACTAACTTCTCTGTAGGTTTCTTTTGTGCTTATCATATTAGCACCATATCTACTTCTTCTATCTTTTGTCCATTTATCAAAATATTTATTTGATAATTTTTTATAAATAGCATTAATTTTAAATTTTGTTATTTTTTGTATGACAAAAACCCATTCCCAACTACAGTAGTGACTACACATTACTATTACTTCCTGATTGTTGTTATAAATTTTTTCAAGTAATTCAGGGTTTTTAAATGAAAATCTTTCTATTAAGTCCTTTTCTTTAATATTATTTGACTTAAAAGTTTCTAAAAATATATCAGTTAAATTTCTAAAATTTTCTTTTTCAATTCTTCTTCTTTCCTTTTTTGATTTTTCAGGAAAAGCAAGTTCTAGGTTTTTTCTTACAACCTTTTTTCTATACGAAAAAATGTAATAAAGTATATAGTATAATAAATCTGAAATTAAATATATCGACGTGAAATTTAATTTTGATATTATCCATATAAATGGGTAAACTATGATGTAAACCAATAGATTCATTTAAATTACTTTGAGACAAATATATATTATATTTGACATGAAAAAGATTATTACCTGTGAACTCAGTTACGATTATCCTAATTATACTCAATATTTATTTTTCTTACAAAGGATTTAAAGATTTAAATTTTTTTAATAAATATAAATTTAACCCCGCACATATTAAGCGTGGAGAAAATATTCGTTATCTATCATCAGGTTTTTTACATGTAGACACAACACATTTAATTGTGAATATGTTTACATTCTATTTTTTTGCTGATTCCGTAATTTATAAAGTCGGCTCACTCAATTTTTTGATTATATATTTTTTAAGTTTAATTTTTGGAAATATTCTCACCTACAGATTAAATAAGAATAATTTAAACTATAATGCTGTGGGCGCTAGTGGTGCAGTAATGGGTATTGTTTATGCCTCAATCCTGCTTAATCCAAATATGACATTATTTCTATTTATTATCCCAATGCCTGGTTATTTGTTTGGTATAGGTTATTTATTTTATTCAATTTATTCGATGAAGCAATACAATGATAATATTGGTCATGAAGCTCACTTAGGGGGTGCAATTGCCGGATTTTTTGCTACTTTATTTATTTACCCATCTGTGCTGTTTAATAATATGTTTACAGTAGTAGTATTATTAATACCTATTATATATTTTTATATTAAAACAAATCGAAATTGGTAGAAAACGATAATATAATTGCATTAGCTTCGCCATCTGGAATTGGAGCAATTTCACTGATTAGAATTTCAGGTCCTGAAAGCATTCAAATAGTTAATAATAATTTTAAAGGTATTGAAAATATTAGTCTAATAAACCAAGAAGCAAACAAGGTTCAGTTAGGATATATTCTTGATAATACAAATGTTATTGATAAAGTATTGGTAACAGTTTTTCGTAATCCAAAATCATATACAGGTGAAGATTTGGTAGAAATATCATGTCACGGAAGTATGTTTATTCAGCAATCTATTATTCAGTTGCTTTTAGAAGAAAACTGTAGAATTGCCAATGCTGGTGAATTTACAATGCGTTCCTTTTTAAATGGAAAAATGGACTTAAGTCAAGCAGAATCAGTAGCTGATCTTATTTCTAGTAATTCTGAAGCTTCTCACAGACTAGCTATGAATCAAATGAGAGGAGGTTTTAAAAATGATATTAATGAATTAAGAACTGAATTGTTAAATTTTGCTTCTCTTATTGAATTAGAGCTTGATTTTTCTCAAGAGGATGTAAAATTTGCTAATATGAAAGAATTGACATCTTTATTGAACAAAATATCCCATAATTTAAAAGATTTGATCGACTCATTTAAAACTGGAAATGTTATTAAGAATGGCATACCTATAGTGATTGTTGGTGAACCCAATTCAGGCAAGTCTACTCTTTTGAATACTTTGCTTAACGAGGATAGGGCTATTGTTAGTTCTATTCCCGGAACTACAAGAGACACAATAGAAGATCAAATAAATGTAAATGGAGTAATATGTAGATTTATTGATACTGCAGGAATAAGATCTACCAAAGATGAAATTGAATCTATTGGTATTGAAAGAACATTTAAAAAAATTGAAGAAGCAGAGATTATAATTTATATGATTGATTATTCAAATTTGAAGATATCTAATATTAAATATTATATTAACTATTTGAGTGATATAAACTCTAAATTTTCTGATAAAAAGCTAATTACTATCCTTAATAAAGAAGATGAAAAAACAAATATTAGTATCGGTGAATTAAATGAATTTAACCCAATTCTTATAAGTGCTAAAAATAAAATTAATATATCAAGTCTGAAGGAAGAAATCGTTTTTCATATAGAAAATCTTACCAGTCAAATTGATAATTCAACAGTTTCAAATTCAAGACATTTTAATTTATTAAATAAGACATATAAAGAAATTTATAAAGTCAAAGAAGCTATTAGTGATAAAGTATCTGCTGATTTATTGGCAATTGATATTAAGCAAGCAATATATTATTTGGGAGAATTAACAGGAGAAATATCAAATGATGAAATACTTGGTAATATATTTTCAAAGTTTTGTATTGGGAAGTAAGTTGTTAATTTGGTAAATAACATAACTTAATTAATCAATTTACTATATTTATAAAAAAACAAATAAAAATGAAATATATAATTTACACACTAATTTTTGTTTTTTCTGTTAATATTAATTCACAGACAAAACTTTATGTTCACCCCGATGGTGATAATTATGCAGCTAACACGGAAACCATTGCATTATTACCTCTTAAAGTACAGGTTAAGCTAAGACCTAAACAACTTAAAGATTTTACACCTGATCAAGTCGTTCAAATGAGTAAAGATGAGGCTTTAGATATTCAAAAAGGAATGCATTCTTGGTTCTTAACAAGAAAAAAGAGAGGTTCATTAAAGTCAAGTATACAAACCCCTATGAAAACAAATGCTTTATTAAAAAAAGCAGGTGTTGATATACATTCTGCAAGTGATTTGCTTCCGTCTGAACTGGGAGAGATTTTAGGAGTTGATTGTGTAGTTATGGGTACATTTGAAACTTCAAAACCAATGTCAGATGCTGCAGGAATTGCTGTAGCTGCTTTATTTGGAAGTATGATGTCAACTAACAACGCTGTTTGTAATTTAGATTTTTATGATACGAGGGATGACGAATTAGTTGTTAATTATTTAAAGAAAATTTCAGGATCTTTAGGCACTGATTCACAGGATTTAATCAATATTTTGATGAGAAAGGTCACAAGAAGAATTCCTTACACAAAATAAAATGTACAGAACAGTATTTCTATTTTTTTTATTTCTTGGTACTTCAATTTTTTATCCCCAATCCTCAAAAACAAATGTTGATCTTGAAGATGTTGGAGTTAAAGGATGGGCGAATTCTCCTGAATTTAACAGAGCAGAGGTTGAAATGGTTGATATTAATTATTTAAGAAACCTTTTTTTGAACAATTACGTTACGCCTGTTTATATTTCAAAGGAATTTAGAGAATATAAGTATAAAAACTTTTATCATGATAAAAAACTAAAAAGAGCATACAAAAATAAGAAAAGAAATGGCTTTAGGGAAAATAGTAATGCTGGTACATTAAGTACCGTTGTTTTTTATGATCCAAATACTAATTATGAGTTTTTATATAATCAAATCTTTAAGGTTATAGATATTTACCCGATAAAATCTATTAAGCATGTAGCTAGTACTGATGATTCAAATTATATTTTTGTTCTTGAAAATAATCAGTTGGGAAAATTATACTATGAATATAACAGTAAGTTTAAGAATAAATTAGAAATTGAAATTTCTGAGAACTATTAAACTTTTTTTTATTACACGTTTTTTTATTTAATTTATAGATTAAAATATTAATATCTTCTTAACACTTTAAATAATTCTATATATAGATATTTGTAGTTATGTCAGCAATAGATTTTAATTACGGAAAAGGATTTACCTTTAGTAAACATATAAAAAAAAATGTCTCGGATTTTGAGAGAGTATTTGGTATATTCAAAGAACTACTTACGCACACTTCAGGCGATATTGAAGAAGCTTTTGAATGGCTAAATACACTAGATGTCAAATTTAACATTTTTCATGACCATTACACCCTAGAAAATTTTGAAGAGGACCTTAAGAAAAGAGGTTATATAAAGGAGGATATTGATCCTGATCAACTCAAATATGGAAATGGAAAGATTAAAAATATTCTTACTGCCAAACTTGAATCGGCTTTGAGAGACTATGCCTTGAATCAGATTTTTGGAAAATTAAAAAAAAGTGGACTTGGAAATCATAGAACTACAAAAGCAGGAGTAGGCGATGAACGAGATGGCGAAAATAGATCTTTTCAATTTGGAGACGACTTTTCCTACATTAATATGACTGAAAGTCTTAAGAAGGCTCAAATTAATAATGGTATCTCTGACTTACGACTCACGGAAAATGATTTGATTGTTGAAGAAACAAAACATAAAGCACAAATGAGTACTGTGCTTATGATTGACATTAGTCATTCTATGATATTATATGGCGAAGATCGGATTACACCTGCTAAAAAAGTGGCGATGGCACTTGTTGAATTAATTCACCGAAAATATCCTAAAGACTCCATTGATATTATAGTATTTGGAAATGAGGCTTGGCCAATTAAAGTGAAGGATCTTCCTTACCTTAAAGTTGGGCCTTTTCATACAAATACCGTAGCGGGACTAGAACTAGCAATGGATATTTTACGACGGAAACGAAATACAAATAAGCAAATTTTCATGATAACAGATGGTAAACCAAGTTGCGTGAAACTGGCCTCAGGAGAATTTTATAAAAACAGTAATGGGCTGGATAAAATGATCGTATCTAAATGTTTAAATAAAGCAGCACAAGCTAGGAAATTAAAAATTCCTATTACTACTTTTATGATCGCTCAAGATCCGTATCTACGCCAATTTGTAGAACTTTTCACTGCACAAAACCAAGGGAAAGCTTTTTTAACTGGACTTTCTGGTTTGGGAGAAATGATATTTGAAGATTACGAAAAAAATAGAACTAAAAGAATATGAAAAAAGAAATAACCTTTAAAGAATTAAAAAATTCTAATTATGAAAATAAGACTATTAAACAGGAAATTCAATTCAATTTAATTGAAAGAATCAAAGCTAAAGAACCTTTATTCGATATGCTTTTTGGCTATGAAGATTCAGTTGTGCCACAATTAAAAAAAGCCATTATAGCAGGTCACCATATTAATTTATTAGGATTAAGAGGACAAGCAAAAACAATGATAGCGCGAAGTATGGTAGATCTTTTAGACGAATATATGCCGATTGTAAAAGGCTCTGAAATTAATGATAATCCTTATGAACCAATTTCAAAATATGCACGAGATCTGATCGCTGAAATGGGTGATAAAACTCCTATATCATGGGTACATAGATCAGAAAGGTTCTTTGAAAAACTGGCTACACCAGATGTAAATGTTTCTGATTTGATTGGAGATGTTGATCCGATCAAAGCGGCAACTTTAAAAATACCATACTCTGATGAGCGTGTTTTACATTACGGGATGATTCCCAGAGCAAACAGATCTATTTTTGTAATAAACGAATTGCCAGATTTACAAGCGCGAATACAAGTATCTTTATTTAATATTTTACAGGAAGGAGATATTCAAATTCGTGGGTTTCAACTTAGAATGCCTTTAGATATTCAATTTGTATTTACTGCAAATCCAGAGGATTACACAAACAGAGGAAGTATTGTTACTCCTTTGAAAGATAGAATTGGGTCCCAGATTTTTACTCACTATCCCAAATCAATTGAACTTGCCCGTCAAATTACAGAGCAAGAAGCAAAAATATCTAAAAAAGATAAAATAAATATCTTAGTTCCAAGTTTGGCAAAAGATCTTTTGGAAGAAGTTGCGTTTACAGCACGTAAAAGTGAATATGTTGATACAAAAAGTGGAGTTAGTGCGCGACTCACAATAAGTGCTATGGAAAATCTTATTGCTGCTGCAAAATTACGTTTAATCGAAACTGGTTCAGACAAAACAACTATTCGTTTAGTTGACTTTATGTCTATAATTCCATCCATAACAGGTAAAATAGAACTTGTATACGAAGGGGAACAAGAAGGAGCAGATGAAGTAGCTAAATTACTCATTGATAATGCTGTAATGGTGCAGTTTGAAAAATTATTTCCTCGAATTTCTAAATTAGAGAAAGATGGACTGAAGACTCCTTACACTGACTTGATTCAGTGGTTTGATAACAACTATATTGAGCTAAATTACACAGATACTGATGATGAATTCTTTTCAAGTCTTAAATCTATAAAACCTTTGATTATATTTATTGAAGACCATGTTGGAAAATTAACCAGCCAAGACCAAGCCTTTTGTATGGAACTTGTCCTTTGGGGATTGACTATTAATAAAAAATTGGATAAATCAGAAAAAAACACCACTTACAAATTTGACTCTAGAGGAATAAGCCAATATTTTAATAAAGGATGAATTATTTTAAATTTAATAAATCTCAAATTTAAATTACATATTGAATTCAAAAGCTGTTAATATTGTTTGGTTAAAACGTGATCTTCGTTCTCAAGATCATGAACCGTTGTTTAATGCTGAACGTACCGGAATTCCATATATTATTATTTACCTCTTTGAACCTTCTAGAATAGAATATCCAGACTCTAGTCAAAGACATTTACAGTTTGTATATCATTCAATAGTTAGTTTAAATAACACATTGAGCGAATTTAATAGACAAATTGAGGTGTTTTATGGAGAGGCTACAGAGGTATTTTCTTTTTTAATTAAACACTTAAATATTATCTCTGTGTTCAGTTATCAAGAAAGTGGAATACAATACAGTTGGGAGCGAGATAAAAAAATAAAAGTTTTTTGTAAGACAAATCAAATTAATTGGATAGAATCACAACGAGATGGTATCGTTAGAGGTATTAAAAACAGGAAAGATTGGAATAAAAAATGGTATCAGAAAATGCATTCATCGGTTTTTCAAAATAAATATACAATATCCAAAGAAATTCGATTAGATCACCCCTTTTTAATTCCCTTAAAATTAGAGTCTCAGCTAAAGGATTACCCAAATCAATTCCAGCCGCCTGGAGAGAAAAATGCTTGGAAGTACTTAAGGTCTTTTACCAACCAACGGGGGTTTAATTACCAAAGACATATATCTAAACCTATGGAAAGTCGGATTTCTTGTAGCCGCTTATCTCCTTATTTGGCATGGGGTAACATGAGTGTTAGACAAGCTTTTCAGTTTATTGGAACACATCCCAACGGTATTAAAAACAGTAGAGCTTTTTCATCCATGCTAACTAGACTATATTGGCGTTGTCATTTTATTCAGAAATTTGAAATGGAGTGTCGTTATGAAACTGAGTGTATTAATATTGGATATGAGATTTTGTCTCATGAAAAAAATGAGCTATTTATAAAAGCATGGAAAACTGGTACTACAGGATACCCATTAATTGATGCTTGTATGCGAGCTGTTGAATCTACCGGTTGGATTAATTTTAGAATGCGCGCCATGGTTGTATCTTTTTTAACACTAAATTTAGACCAAGATTGGCGTGAAGGAACCTACCATCTTTCCCGTCAGTTTTTGGATTATGAACCTGGAATACACTATACTCAATTTCAAATGCAGGCTGGTACTACAGGGATAAATACAGTTCGATTGTATAATCCCGTTAAGAACTCTCAAGATCATGATCCTGAAGGAGTATTTATAAAAAAATGGATTCCAGAATTGGAAAACGTTCCCATTGCATATATTCATAAACCTTGGGTCATGTCTGCAATGGAGCAGACCTTTTGTGGCGTTTTAGTAGGTAAGGATTATCCTAAACCAATTGTAGATTTAGAAGAAAGCTCCAGATCTGCTAGAGATAAAATATGGGGACATAAAAAGCATCCTACTGTTCAAACTGAAAAGAAGCGATTATTGAAAATGCATGTAAATAAGAGAAAGTCAAGATCATTTTGATCGAAAAAAGAAAAGGATTACAAAAATTATTATTTAATATAAAAAAATTTAAAATCGGGGCAGTCAAAATAAAAAAACAAATTTATTTTCATATCGATAAAAGTAAAATTTTATGCGACATTTATGGTGATATTTTGAATGCTGAAAAAATAGTACTTTTTTGCCATGGCTTTCCTGGATCAAGTAGACTTGAGCGCTTGCACAGTAATTTAAAAAATAAATCTACCTCGGTAGTTGAAATTAATTATAGAGGTGATAAAAAAAGTGAAGGAAAATTCAGTTTTTTAGGGTGTGTAAAAGATATAAAAACCGTTGCTGATTTTTTAAAAAAAACATATAAATTGCCTTTGTATGCTTTGGGATATTCAATGGGCGGCTTATATGTTTCCAATATCATAAATAAAGAGCCTTATCTTTTTAATAAAGTAGTTTTATTAAACCCAGTGGTAGACTCCAAGGAATTGTTTTCTGATAAGCTCCTAATGGATGAACTATGGACTCATGCAAAAAATATTTTATCGCTAAAAACACATAAAGCTTACAAACAGGAGATAGAAAAATTAATTGATGATTTTAATCCTATGAGTTTTGTAGAAAAACTTAAAAGTAATATTATTATCATTCAATCTGTCTGTGATGAAGTATTAGAACCCAAACTTGCAAGAAAGTTTTACTCTTTGTTGCGGGGAGAAAAAAGATACCTTGAAATACTAAATAAAAAGCATGATTTAATGGGGGATGAAAAAGAGTTGCGAGACTTAACAAATTATTTTTAAATAATATTTTTTAAATTATTGTAAATTGTAATTATGAAAAGACTTTTAATATTATTTTTCATAATATTATTTTATTCATGCATTGATTCTAATAAACCAAGGATTGGTATTGCTGGACTAGGTATTGAATCTAGTACATTTTCCCCTGCAAAAACTACAGAAAAGGAGTTCAATATTAAATATGGTGAGGATATTTTTTCAAATTATTCTTTTTTTAATGAAGATTACCAAAATGAAGCTAATTGGTTTCCATCAATGACAGGAAAAGCAATGCCAGGTGGGGTAGTTACCAAAGAAGCGTATGAGTTAATGGTTAATGATTTAATTAAGAGAACAAAAAAAATATTACCTCTAGATGGGTTGTTTTTTGATATTCATGGTGCAATGAATGTTGAAGGCATGATTGATCCTGAGGGTGATCTTATAAAAAGGGTAAGAGATATTACAGGGGATAAAACGATCATTTCAACTTCTATGGATTCACATGGAAATGTTTCACAGAGGTTAGCACTACATTCTGATATTATAACCTGCTACAGAATGGCTCCTCATGAAGATGCTATGGAATCAAAACAAAGAGCTTTAGATAATTTAATGGAAAGAATTAAATCAGGAAAGGGTAAGCCTAAATATAAGGCTTGGATTCCAGTCCCAATTTTATTACCAGGTGAACAAACAAGTACTAGGGTAGAACCAGGAAAATCCCTTTATGCCATGATTAGTGATATTGAAGAAATGGATGGTGTTGTTGATGCAGCTGTTTGGGTTGGTTATGCGTGGGGTGATGCACCTCGAAATCATGCTGTTGTTATGGCTGTTGGGGATAATAAAAAAAATGTAATGGTAGGAGCTGAAAAGCTAGCAAATCATTTTTGGAATGTGAGAAGTGAGTTTGATTTTGTAGCACCAACAACAACTTTAGAAATAAGTCTAGCTAAATCATTTGAATATTTACAGAATAGAGTCGATAAAAAACCTTTTATCATAAGTGATATGGGGGATAATCCAACCGCTGGTGGAGCTGGAGATGTAACTTGGACTCTAAACAAACTTTTAAATAATCCAAAATTTAAAAACAAAAACGGTCCTGAACTAATTTATGCCTCTATTCCTGGTCCTGGACTAATAGATACGGCACTTAAATCTAACATAGGAGATTATATTGAAGGTTATGTTGGAGCGATTGTAGATAATAGATATTCACCTCCAATTAAATTAAAAGGAAAGTTGATTTCTATAAAATTAGGCGATTATAATGCTGAAGTCGAAGCCGTTGTTCAGGTAGGAAGTGTTAAAGTCATTGTTACAAAAAAAAGAAAACCATATCATTATATTTCAGATTTTACTGATTTAAAATTAAATCCATTTAGCACAGATATATTGGTTGTTAAAATAGGGTATTTAGTTCCAGAACTATATGATATTAGAGGTGATTGGATTATGGCCTTAACTCCAGGGGGAGTTGATCAAGATCTTTACAGGCTTGGTTATAAATATATAAAAAGACCTATGTATCCGTTAGATAAGGGAATGTCTAGACCTGATCTAAGTTCAAGACTAATCCCTGTTAAAAATTAAATATTTAAAAAAAGATTTCTTGTGCTAACCTGAAGGTATTAGAGTGAGATTCAATTATGTCTTTAATAAAAGGAGAATATCCTCCACCCATACTTATTTGAATTGGAATTTTATTGTCTTTACAATATTGTAATACAAACCTATCTCTTTCTTTACAACCATCAATAGAAACAGATAATCGCCCAAGTTTATCATTCTCAATTATATCAACCCCAGAAAGATAAAATATAAAATCTGGTTCAAAGTTTTCTATAAGTTTGGGGATTTCATATTTGATTACTTTTAAATACTCTTTGTCTCTTACTCCATCTTCAAATCCATAATCAAAATCACTTTTCTCTTTTCTAAAAGGATAATTTTTTTCACCATGGAAAGATGCAGTAAAAACTTTATTACAATCTTTAAATATTTCAGCTGTACCATTACCTTGATGAACATCTAAATCTAAAATTAACACTTTATTGCAAAGTTTTAAATTTAATAAATATTTAGCTGAAATTGATTGATCATTTAAAATACAAAAAGCTTCTGCGCGATTGCTGAAGGCATGGTGGGTGCCACCTGCGATATTCATTGAGACTCCATTATTAATTGAATAAATTGAAGCTTCAATTGTTCCTTGAACTATTTTTTTTTCCCTTTCGATTAATTTTTTGGACATTGGAAAACCCAGTGCTCTAATCTCTTTTTTATCCATTTTAAGACTTATTAGCTTTTCATAGTATGATTTGCAGTGAATATCAAGAATATGATTTTTATTTAATCTTTTTGGGATAAAAAAATTATTATGACTACAGGTGCCTTCGTTGATTAATTGTTCTGGAATTAATTCATATTTAATCATCGGAAATCTATGATTTTCCTTTAGGGGGTGCTTATATAATTTATCATAAGCTATTTTAAGCATCTTTTATTAATTTAACGGAACGAATTTTGTATGTATTGACATAAAACATGCCAATTATGAAAATTTATATGAATATATCTTCTTAAACCAAAATTTATGGATTTTTACATTTTTATATTGTTATTATTATGGGGAATTCCAAGTACCTTTTTTAGAAATAAATTCAGAAAAATTGTATATCAAACTGATGATTGGATGATAAATATTAAGCCATTATTTATAAAAGAGCTTAAAGGTTTGTTATTTAATTTATTTCCTAAAGATGAGAAATATATTAAAGTAAGAAATCAATACAGAGTTTATCTTACAGTATATTTGTTGTTATTCATAATTTATATATTAGTGAAATGAAAAATCATATTTTTAATCTTTTGTCATCGATAATTGCTTTTTACATCCCTTTTCAGATTGCATTGTTAACTGATTTAGTTTTAGTTAAAAATTTGGTAATATTGATTTTCTGTATTCAGTGGATCAGCTTTTTTCCTGCGTATATTTTTCAAACAGAGAAGTTTTATGATTTAACAGGAAGTATCACATATTTATCAATTGTGTTTTCTGCAGTTTACATAACAGGTTCCCAAAATATAGCTGACTATATTATAGTTGGTTGTGTTGCAATTTGGGCTTTGAGATTGGGTTCATTTTTATTCATGAGGATTCATAAAGCCGGAGAAGATCGTAGATTTAGATTAATTAAACCAAATTTTACAAGGTTTTTAATGACATGGACTTTGCAAGGTATGTGGGTCTCTATGTGTTTATTATGTGTTATGACAGCTCTTTCTTCTAAAAATGGTATAATTTTAAATAATATATTTTTTGCAGGTTTATTTGTGTTTATTTTAGGTTTTTCCATCGAGATAATTGCTGATCATCAAAAAACTATCTTTAGGAAAGATGAAAAAAATAAAGATAAATTTATTTCAACAGGACTATGGGCATATTCCAGACACCCTAATTATTTTGGAGAGATTATGCTCTGGTTTGGTATTTCAGTTATGTCATTTTCATCTCTGTCGGGACTTCAATATCTAACTCTAATCTCTCCTATCTTCGTATATATTTTATTGGTATATATTTCTGGCGTAAGAATTCTTGAAGACCAAGGTTTAAAGAAATGGGGGGATCTTGAATCCTACAAAAAATATATTAAAAACACTCCAAGTTTATTTTTTAAATTTTTTAATTAATTTTAGCTTTTTAATAATTTAATTATGAAACAGATAATATTTATTTTTCTACTGGTTCCTTTCTTTG
>MDTG01430635.1_pt1 | contig 15978 bp, 16 predicted proteins | sample 811421 | NCBI WGS metagenome assembly MDTG01 (sample SAMN05326645, study PRJNA326480) | marine metagenome | isolation source: seawater | place: Pacific Ocean: South East | collected 2011 | reverse complement strand
TATACCATATATATTATGTAAGTCATCCAAGTTAGAATTATGCAATTTTCTCAGTTATCTATTCCCTATTTATAGTCCTTCACTATACTATAAAATACATCCTTCTCTAAGCGATTTTTATATAAATATAGTATAATACTCCTGCTAAAGCTAAAAATCATAAATGCTAGCCATAGACCATGATTATCAAGCATTGGTGTTGCTAAAACATAAACAATAATAAACGCCACTAGGGAAATAATCATAGAATTTCTTATAGCTCTTGTATATGTGCAACCAGTAAAAATGCCATAGTATACTAAACCAAAGCTTATTACAAAAGGAAATGCTACTAGCCACAAACGATAGTTCATCGCTATTACTATGACTTCCTGAATATTTGTAAATAAATATATCATATCATCAACGAAAAACATAAGCATTATAGTAAGTGCACCGCTAAGCGCCACTGCACATACTGTAGCTATTTTAACTAGGTTTTTATATGCTTTGACATCTTTTTCTCCCACTGCTTTCCCAGCATAAACACTGGCTGCGTTGGCAAATCCATCATAAAGATAGGCTAAAATGTACTGAATCTGAAAAAGTACAGCATTAGCTGCAAGTATATCTTTTCCAAATAAGCTTCCCTTTGCAACAAACATATTGGTCATAGTCAGTAGACAAATGGTACGAATAAAGAGATCTGTGTTCACACCTATAATCTTCCTATAAGCAATTTTATCAAAAATATCACTTGAATACTTAAACACCTTTTTATAATCCAGCTTTCTACTTATTAGAATAGTACCTATGGCGAAACCATAGATTTGTGATATCAACGTTGCTACTGCTACACCATATACACCTTGCTTCCAAACAACAACAAAAAGTATATCTAAAATGATGTTTAAAACATTGGTTGATACTTGTAAAAACAAGGTTTCTTTAACATGCTTTCTCCCCATTAACCATCCAAGATTCACATAACCTATAAGAACAAAAGGAGCACCCCATATAAGTATATTGAAATATGTAACTGCTGATACAAGGACATCCTGATCTGGCTTAAATAGCCCCATAGCCCCTTGTCGGATTGGATATTGCAGTAGAATAAATATAAATCCAATAAGTATTGCAATGCTTGCAGGCCTAAAGTATGCATAAAGGCTATCCTTTTCTGACCTTGTTCCAAGTGACTGAGCTGAAAAACCCGATGTGCTCACTCTTAGGAATCCAAAAAGCCAATACATAGTATTGAATATCACTGCTCCTATGGCAACACCTCCCATAAAGGCTGGGTCGTCAAGTCTTCCAAGAACTGCGGTATCTACTGCCCCAAGTAATGGCTGTGTTACTGTTGAAATGACAAAGGGTATAGCTAAAGCTAAATATTGCTTATAATCTAATTGTTTCTCCATCATTACCACTTGTATAATGAGATCATAGAGAAAATCATTATACTTTCCTTTCTAGTTTATTTTCTGTGAAACCTTTAAAGACAAACTTCTAGTAAAGTCTTTGAATACTCATTCTTAACATTCTTCAGTTCATATATATCATCTACTTGCTCTACAATCTTACCATCCTTAAAGAATAGTACTCTATCACAAATATAGGTTACAGTGAGTAGGTCATGGGTAATAAATATGTACGATAGCTGTTCTTTCTCCTTAAGTTCTATAAGCAAGTCTAGAATCTGGACTTGTATAGATAAATCAAGGGAACTAACTGCCTCATCTAACAATAGTACCTTTGGTTTAGTTGAAATGGCCCGTGCAATACAAACTCTTTGTAATTGTCCACCACTAAGTTCATGGGGGTATCGATATAGAAACCCTTTATCAAGTCCTACTTTTTTAAGCAGCAGTATAATACTCTCCTTAAGTTCTTTTTTTGCCAGCTTCAGCTTACGAAGAGGCTCCCCAATAATCTGTATTACCTTCATCCTTGGATTTACACTAGATACATAGTCTTGAAAAACAACACTAATCTTATCTTTATAGTCCTTTCTACACTCACTACCATAAAAGGAAATGCTTCCATGATCAGGTTTTTCAAGCCCCATAATAATTTTACCCAGTGTGCTTTTCCCACTTCCCGATTCTCCGATAATTCCAAGACACTGTCCCTCTTCAAGTTCTAGAGATACGCCCTGTAGAACATGCTGTTTTCCATTTGTAAAAATTCCTTTGGAGAGTGGGAAGCTTTTATGTATGTTTTTTACCGTAAGGAGTTTTTTACTATTACTTTTTTCTACATCCTTCTTATCTATGTTATAGCTTGGATTCGTCAATTGTGACAACATATCAAATTGGGATTTCACACCGTTTCCCCTCCCCTAATGCATTTATTAAACCGATTCATAAGCCTTAACCTAGTATTAACTAAATGTTTCGTTTCTTGATTGTTTGGATTATTAACGATCTCATTTACTGATCCCCTTTCAACAATCCTCCCATTTTTTAGCACAACAATTTCATCAGCTATTTTAGAGAGAACACTAAGATCATGGGTTATGAAAATCATCGATATATTTAAACTCTTGCGGAGCAGTAAAAATTCCTTAACCACCTCTACCTGGTTTATGCTATCGATTGCAGTTGTCGGTTCGTCGGCAATAATAAGGGCAGGATCTAAAGCTATAGCTATACCTATCATGATTCTCTGTAGCATACCTCCGCTTAATTCATGGGGATATTTTCTAAGAATATCCTCTCCTCCATTAATTTTGACCCTGCGGATTACATCTAGCGCAATATCCCTAGCTTCCTTCTTACTCATCTTTTTATGACTACAAAAAGTCTCTATCATTTGACTTTGAATAGTAAAAAGAGGGTCAAAGGCAGTCATTGGATTTTGAACGATAACTGTGATATCCTTTCCACGAATAGCTCTTTTTTGCTTCTTATTCATATCAAGTAGTTCTACATCCTTAAAGACAGCAGTGCCTTCTACTCGAAAATTATCGTCAAGCATACCTGTTAAAGCCTTCCAAGTCATGCTTTTCCCACTACCTGATTCTCCTAAAAAACCAAGGCAGGTGTTTTCCTTGAGGCTAAAGGAAATATCATCTAAAATCTGTACATCCTTTTTCTTGTCTTTAAAATACACGTTCAGATTTTTAACATCTAGAATCATCTATTGGCCTCCTTTGGATCAAAAATATCCCTTACACTATCTCCAAGGAGATTAAAACAAGCAACTAAGATAAGTATCGCAAGTCCTGGTGGCAGCATCTGCATTGGATTTGTAAGCATTACATTTTTAGCTTCACTCAACATAGCTCCCCATTCCGGTGTAGGTGGCTGTACCCCTAATCCTAGGAAGGACAGTGTAGAAATACTTATAATCACCCATCCCATATCTAGAGTCGCAAGGATAACAATTTCAGCAAAGACATTAGGCAAAAGATGTCTAAACATAATAAAGCTTTTGCTTGAACCAATGGCTGTGGAATATAATAAATAGTTTTTATGACGATATTTTACAACAATACCTCGTATCATTCTTGCATACCAAGCCCATTTTATAGCAATATTTGCTATGATTACATTTTCTATACCCACACCAAGTATACCAACAATAGCTAGTATCATTACCTGACTAGGAAACGATAGCATTATATCACAGATACGCATAATCACTTCATCAACTATTCCCTTAAAAAAGCCCGAGACAAAGCCGAGTATCGTTCCTATAATTATTGTGCAAGCCATGGTTAAAAGGGATAAGAACACTGTTGTCCTAACCCCATAAACTATCCTTGAATAAATACAACGTCCAAGGTTATCCGTTCCAAAGGGATGCTCCCATGTAGGCTTAGAATATTTATTCAAAATATCTTGCTCTAGAGGGTCATGGCTAGCAAACAAAGGAGCAAATAGCCCTACCAGCATAACAAGCAAAATTACTCCAATAGTTATGACTGCAATAGGGTCTTTTATTAATTTTTTCATTATATTTCCACCCTTTTTTTCAGTCTTGGATCAATGATTATTTGCATAATATCAATAAATAGATTACAAAATACAAAAAGAACTCCCATCATTAGGATATAGGCTTGGATTATAGGATAATCTCTGTTAAAAATAGCTGTAATACAAAGCCTTCCAATCCCAGGAATAGCAAAAATATTTTCTATAACAAAGGTTCCAGCAATCAACTTTACAATACTCATACCTAAAGCATTTATTGAGGTTTGTAAGGAATTTTTTAGAAGATGCTTAATGATTACTGAATTTTCTTTAATTCCCCTTGCCCTTAAATAAAAGACATAATCTTCATTCATATTTTCAAGCATACTATTACGTATAAGTCTTACGTAAGTCGCAATATAAGTAAGACTTAATGTCATTGAAGGTAATACATAATGCTTTAGTGAAGTAGCTCCACTCGTGGGAAACCATTTTAGGATTAATGCAAATAACCAAATAAATAATAGTCCGGCCCAGTAATTAGGCATAGCAGTACCAATAAATACAATAAATCTAGTGACTCTATCAAAAAAGCTGTTTTTAAAAACAGCACTAAGTATTCCTATTGGAATACTTAGTGTAATTACCATAACAAAAGACATAGTCGCTAGAATAAGTGTTGCTGGAATACTTCTAGCAATCTCACCTACTACTGTTCTATTATTATTGACATATGATGTTCCTAAATCTAGTCTAAGCAAGTCTCCTAACCATCTTACATATCTAATAAGAAATGGGTCATTAAGTCCCAGTTCTTCCCTCATATCTTCAATTGTCTCCTCATTGGGAATGATCTCATTTACCCTAAGGGCAACTTCAGCTGGATCAGATGGAATAAAACTCATCAGCAAGAAGGAGATAAAGGAGATTGCCAGTAGCATTGGTATTGCTAATAACATTCTTCTAATAATATATGTCTTCATAATATTCTCCTTATTGCTCTACTCTCATTCGCTCCATCGGCACCTCAAATTGAGAAGGATTAAAAGTTACATTTTTAACTTTATCATTAAATACTGCTCTATTTCTTTCATATGTCAGAGGAAGATATACAGCTTCATTATGTAGCGTTTCTAGAACATATTTATAGTTCTGCTGGCGCTTAGCTTCATCAACACTCTTGAGTGCCTCTAATATATTCTGGTCTAATTCTTCTTTATTATCTAGACCTAGTTGAGCGAAATAATCACCATATACAGGATTCCTCATACCACCTATGAAGGATTGTGGATCATAGGGTGTTCCCCAAGAAATATTAAAGGTGAAAGTAAAATCTCCTGCCTTCATACGATCTCTATATGCCTGCTCCTCTTCACCAAGGATATTTAATTTGATTCCTACCTTCTCATATTCACCTTGTAAAAACTCTGAAATAGATTTATCCGTTGGTTTATTGGTATCGTAATTCAATGTAATCTCTAGTTCTTTATCATCCTTCATACGATATTTACTTCCAGATGTCAATACCCAGCCAGCTTCATCTAGAAGCTTTTCTGCTTTTTCGCGGCTGAATTCATAGGGTTTAAGTCCTACATTAGCATAAGGAACTGTTGGGGCAAGTAAAGTATCGGCTGGACTCTCAACACCTGAGAAGATTCCCTCAGAAATAATAGATTTATCAGTTGCATGTGATATAGCCCTACGAACAAGTACATCACTTAAAATTTCATCGGTTGTATTCATCAACATCATTCTTGTTGCCAATGGCTCTGAAATTACTGAACTGTATCCGTCCATTGATGTAAATTTATTAAAGGTTTCAGCATCAACCATATTTGTCCCATAAATCAAATCAACTTCACCGTTCTCAAGGGCAAGGCTCCTCGTTTGATTATCTGGAATTACCTTTGCAATAATCTTATCAATCTCTGGTTTTGTTCCCCAATACGAATCATTTACAACAAAAACAGAATACTCATCCACTTTATTTTCTTTAAGCATATATGGTCCTGTGCCATTCATTTCTCCTACACCATTTTTTGAAGTTCCATCAATAAATGACTCAGGTGAGATGAAACGGAACGGTCTTGTTACACCAAGTTCCACTAAAAACGGGTAATATGGCTCTGCCAATCTGAGGGTAAGTTCATATTCATCAGTTGCCTCAACGCACTCACCGCCAGCATCCTTCACAGCCATCATTAATCTAACGGACTCCAACCATGTATGTCTCTGTGCATTATCAAGTATTGCATCAAAGTTTGCCTTTGCTGTTTCTGCATTAAACTTCACACCATCATGAAAGCTTACATCTTCTCTTAATTTGAAAGTATAAGTAAGCCCATCCTCTGATACCTCATAACTTTCTGCTAACCACGGTTCAAAGCTTCCATCATCACTTATTTGTATCAACGATTCAAAAAGTAAGTTTTGTGCAAAGAGCTCTCCACTATATATATGTGGATTCAAGTCTCTTAAATCTCTAAAGTTAACGTAAGTAAGTACTTTTTCTTCAACAGTTTTTTCTTCAATAGTTTTTTCTTCAACAGGCTTTTCTGCAACGGGTTCTGAGTTTGATCCACAGCCTGTAATCATACTAACAATAATCATTAATATGAACATACATATAATTCCATGCTTTTTCATTTTAATTATTCTCCTCCTTATCTCAATTGATATTGACATTCATTACTATATCACATAAAAACAACCGAGGACTAATTCTCTTTAGGCATAGTTAGGTTATAACAAATCGTTATACCACTTCACGTTCTAACAACTCATTCAAATAGCCTAAGAAGTCATTCTCCTGTTCAATCAATATATGTCCATCCCGCGTGACAAAACCAATTGATAAGCACTCCGTACATCCTTCAATGTCTATTTTCCTAAGAGATTCCTCCTTATATTTTATATTTATTAAGTCCAACCCTATCGTACACAAATCAGTATGCTTTAGCATATTCATCATAACGTGATCACTATTGGTATGCACAACATGCTTCAACTGGTTAAGCTTAGCAGCATCTTGACTTAAGACATCAATATGGTCCATGACTGAAAAGTAATCCCGCTTTCCCTGTATAAATTTCTGGTTCTGCAGAGCCTCATAAGGGATGGATTTCAGTTCATAATACGGATGATAGGGGCCTACATACAAACAAAGCTTGCAATGCTTTAACAAATAGAACGTTAGGTTCTTTCGCTGTAAGATTTGCTTAAATGTATGTTCCTGATGATTGGGGTAATAAACGATACCTAAGTTTGCTGCAAAAGACTGAATGTACTCAATCACCTCTTCTACAGTGCCTGATAAGAACTCAATATGAATATGAGAATCTAGATTATCCATGTAATATTGAGTCAGTTTACGAGCTATCATATTGCTTGGATACGATGCTACTTTTAACTGATCGTAGGATGTATTGCCGGCCAGCTCCTCAATAATATGAGCTGTTTTCAGCATGTTCTTAGCATAATCATAAACCTGTTCACCAAAATTAGTTAAAGAAACCCCTTTTGAAGTTCGTTCTAATATTTTAACTGATAGTTCTCTTTCTAGATTGCGCAAGACCTTGCTCACGTTAGGCTGCGAAGTATATAGTCGTTCAGCCGCTTTATTGAGACTCCTACTTTCAACAGCAGCCACCAGGTATTCCATCTGTTTCAGTTCCATGATACACCTCTTTCTAGAAAATATTGACATTGATTTTCATTATCATATAAATCAATTATACCATTTTAATTAGAAATTTTCTGCTTCTATCTGCCATATGTCTTAGGAAATAAAAGGGGGTATCTCAGAATGACGAATTTCTGTGTTATTTGAAATCAAGGCGACTTGACACGTACGTCAGTACTAGCCAAACCTCATTGATTTCAAAACCTTGAACTTCTTTCATTCTGAATCACCCCGGTTCTGAACTTTGGGGTAGTCTTTTTGAGACAGCCCCCTTTATTTAATTATAGATTCATATCTTATTAATCCATTCTAATATATAGTTAAACGCCAATGAAAAATTACCAACCTGACAGTGATGGGAAGCCTGTTCCTCTTTTCTAAAAACTCTTGCAGTTACTGACTTAGCATTTTTCAACGCTTTTTTTTGCTTTTCGAAATAACACATAAACATATCTTCTTCGCCTTCCATTAATAGCACATCTTGTTTAATTAACGAAGATATTTTCCTAGTATTATATTTTTTTAATTCCACCATATAGTCAAACAGAGTATCTACTCCCATCACATGATAACCATGATGGATCATCCAGTCAGCAAAGGAGTTTATTTGACAAATCTTTACTGCCATGCTATTAATTTTTTCTTTCCTTCCCACTTTTATTAACATGTCTGTTACATATCTTTCTATGGGTTTCTTCTGATTCATAACAGCTCCATATAAATCATAAACAATATCATATAAAACGACTTTTTTTATTCTAGGCTCAAAGGCAGCAGCCCTAGCAGCAAAATATCCTCCTTGTGATATACCAATTAGCGTAACGTCATTAAGTTTATAGTAGTCTAGTACTTTCTTAACTGGTAGTTCCCATTTGTGAGTCATCTTCATGTCATACTCATAAAGCGGATATCCCTGTCCTGGTCCTTCAAACATAATAACCTCATAACCGTCACAAACAAAATATTTTATTAAATTGTAGAATTCTTCTATAAATGAATCATATCCACCATGCAGCACAATAACTCCTTTTATCTTATCTTCAGGTTTTATTTTCATAACAAATAACTTCCCATTTTTATAGTCAATAAATTCCCAATTGATGGATTCGTATTCGAAGGCTTTTTTATACATATTTTTACACTTATAAAACAAATTTTTTTTATCCGGATCATCCTTCTTCAAGAAAAATTCTGCCGAGCGATAGGCCGTTGCAGCTTTATGATATTTTCCTTCCTTCTCATATTTCTTAGCTATAGCAATCATTTGCTCCTTCCAGTAATCAAAGTTCTTCACTCTTCCAGCTATATGACTTACTTCTTCCTTAGAAAATATACCTGGAGAATACAATCGAGCATTTAATTGAAAATTAATAATTGAATCAGGATGAAATTGAATATAACCAACTGGAAAAATTGGTTTTCTCATTCTACCACCTCCACAACTAACTAACCGTTAGGTTAATTATAATTAAAAAAATATCATTTTCTAAAGTGGCTCTTCATATGTGTTTCAAAATAGGATTCAATGAATTTTTCCTGAAAAGCTTCACGATCAATAGAATATGTGTTCATCCAATCATCTTCAAATATAACATAAGTGATAATAGGCATAATACCTGTAAAGAATTCATTTATCCTAAATTTATGAGCTTCAACTTCAAAATGAAACCCATTATTTTTATATGCTGCTTCAATGTTTTCTAGCTCTGTCTCTATGATTTTATTACATATTTCAAAAATAAAATTCGGTTTCTCAGTTGATTTCACAGACTCTTGCATTGCAATTCTGATTATTTTTTTCTTAGACAAAATGAACTCAAGAAAAACCTTAAATGTTTCTTTATAGCTCTCTACATCCGTTAATGCATTAAATTGGTCTATTCTATTATTCATTAGCTCTGCAATTTCATCCATTAATCTTTCTATTAAACTATTAAGTAACCCCTCTTTATTTTCAAAATAGTAATAAACAAGCGCTTTATTAACTTCTGCGGTCTTAACTATTTCATTAACACTGGTGCCATCAAAACCCTTTCTTGAAAAAAGATCTTCTGAAACTTTAAGTATCTTATTTTTCGTCGCCTTCGCATCTCTTTGTTTCATCATACACCCCACTAACTAACCGTTAGGTTAATTATAGTTATATATTTTCTGTTTGTCAAGTTTAAGGTAAGTAATAAGTCAAAACACATTATTCAAATATAAAGCATATGATAATTCTATAAGCTTATGAAAGGAATGATCAATATGTATAGTGTTTATAGAAATTATGCAACACCTTTTCCGGTAAATATGCAAATGTATAGACCATATAATGCGTATAATTTTTATAGAATGTATCCATATCCTAACTGGATTAATTCACCAAATAATAACCCAAACTTTTCAAAACAGTTTACCAAGTTGAAGGATTATGGACCCAACCCCTTTGTAGTTAATATCGATGAAGCTACTAAGCAAAACAATACTTATCGTACTGCATTATGGACTGGAGAAAATTTGCAAGTTACTTTGATGAGCATCGACGTTGGAGATGACATAGGTTTAGAAGTTCATCCCACAGTCGACCAGTTCATACGTATCGAAGAAGGCCAAGGACTTGTTGAAATGGGTGATAAAAAGGATAAGTTGGATTATCAAGAAAAGGCCTATGATGGATTTGCCATCATGGTACCTGCTGGAACATGGCATAATGTAACCAATACGGGTAATAAACCTCTTAAATTGTATGCTATCTACGCACCACCTGAACATCAACGAGGTACTGTTCATGAAACTAAAGCAATTGCGTTAGCTGAAGAAGGTAACTAAAATCACTAATATTAATAGGTTTATCTGTTTAAAATTTTGTCATAACATAAATAGGAAGTAACGGATTCTTAGTGCTGCAAATACTAAGCATCCTTTACTTCCTATATTTTTGTGGAAATAAGTTTATTCTATTATAGACGAGATAATACATTCCTTAATCAAGGTCCATCTATCGCGAGGATTTGTTATAAATTCCGATGCTATTGCTACAACTAGGTCTTTTTCTGGAATACAACAAATAACATTACCGCCGTCCCCTAGTGCTAAGTATGCAGAAATTTCATCCTCGTCTCTAAGCCACCATAGATATCCGTATTTTGCTATAGACTCACCTATTAGTGTCTCAGAATGTACATCTACAGACTCATCAACCCATGCCTTAGAAATAATCTGATCATTGTTCCAAACACCTTGGTTCAGATATAAAAAACCAAAACGTGCCATATCACGGGGTGTTAGTGTAAGACCCCACCCTCCTGTAGAGTTTCCACTAGGGTCTTTAACCCACCCTTTCACTTTTTTTCCGAACAACTCTTCAAAACCAAATGATTTCATTTCATAATCAGGAATTTCTTTCATGCCGATTGGTTTAAATAAGTGTTCGTTGGCAAACTCACGGGCACTTTTTCCTGTGCTACGGGTAATAATGGCCGAAAGCATGTGCGCCCCTGCGGTTGAATACTTAAAAGCCCCAATCCTTCCTTTTCCTCCCAGCATATCCAGAGTATACTTTATCCAGTCAGGTTGCATACACATCCTGTCAAGTGGTTCCTGCCAGTCCTTAAATGTATAGGGAGCCGTCATAGTGAGAAGATGTCTTATGGTGACTTCTCGTTTCTGTATGTCAGCAGCATCTGGAGTATATTCTGGGAAAAAATCTAACACCTTCTTATCTACGTCTTCAATATATCCTGCATCTATTGCAATACCAACGAGGGCAGATATTATACTTTTCGTTACAGATGCCACATGATGCGTGTCCTCAGGGCCGTAGCCATTAAAATGTCTTTCATAAGCAATATATCCATTTTTCACAACAACAATGCCATTTATATTGATGTACTCAGATTTTATCACTTGATTAAGCTCTGAAAGCTTTTCGGAGTTCATTCCTAAAGTTTTAGGGTCTAGTGCTTGCCATTTTGTAGTTGGCCAGTAGCTTCTTTGCATTATCTCTACCTCCTAAATGACTTTTTTGTTTAGAACATGTTAATGAATATCTTTAGTCTTTCTATTATTTTTTCTTTACAGGAAAATACACCTCAGTAATAGTATCCTCAGGAAAAATGACTTGATTGGGGTCGGTTACATATACTTCATATGGTGATTTAGACAATTCATATCCTTCGTTTTTTATCCATTCCAGCAGTTTAGCGTATAACGATGTCAGTTCCGGATATGGCCCCTTTAAAACAGACTTTGCACATAGGCCTCCACATAAATCTCTGGTTCCCTTTATGGCCTCCTCTATAGGGATAGCAAACTCTATATCATAACCGTTAGGATTGTATTCTGGACTGTGATAAATAGTCATTGGAGTACCAAGCATGGTAAGTTTTTCAGTGGCAATTTTTTCATATAGCTTACTAAAGTACTTTCCATATCCCATTGCACAGTCATCACTACTCATCATTCGACGCTTATAAAGTATATTCATTGTCTGTGTTTCAACAAGCTGTACTTCAATATCATCAAGGTATGACATAATTGGTATGCCCTTCTCTAAATTTAAAATATCATTGCTCATTTGTTTTAGCGTATACTCAAAGGCATTTAGCTTTTCTTGTATTTCCATTCTCTTGCTGTTAAAGGCTATGCAAAGCTTCTCCTCTGATTGGTCCTCTTCCAATTCCATCATTGCCTTTATTTCTTCCAGAGAAAAATGGTAAGATTTCAGACGATTTATGAAGAGCATCTTTCTTAACTGGCCGATGGAGTAATATCTATAACCGTTTTCAGGATTAATCTCATCAGGTTTAATTAGTCCTATCTCATCATAATATCGAAGTGTTTTTCTAGATACTTCGCATATCTTAGAGAATTCTCCAATCGATAGCAAGAGCTCACCTCCATTCTTCATATTTTAATATAAGTGCTTTGTTCAATTCTACTATACACCTTCCCCTAAGGGGAAAGTCAATAGCAAAAAACAGAAAAAGGACTGGCTATGTTCTAGTCAATCCTTTCACTCCTCTTCTTTTTTATGCATTAACCTCTTGCATTTGACGAATTTGTCGCAGCAGCATCTTCTTTGGCAATACTGGAGCCATACCCATCATCATACGTTGACTGATAGTAACACCTGCAATAACATTAAGCTTCCCCTCAAGCATACCATTATATCCTTCACTTGCAACAGTTTTAGGGCTCACTGTATTTGAAAACAGACTAGTCTTATCCATACCTGAAGTCCTAGCAAACTCCGTTTCTGTGGCACCAGGCAATAGCGCTGTTACTGTTACATTCGTATCGTATAACTCTTCTGCAATCCCATTACTAAAGGAAGTTACATAGGCTTTCGTAGCATAATATACTGCTTGTAAAGGCCCTGGCATTAATGAAGCCGTTGATGATACATTTAAAATCTTTCCTTCATTTCTTTTCACAAAATCTGGTAAGAAAAATCTAGTCAGTGCCGTCAAAGCAACAACATTCAAATTAATCATTGCTAAGTCCTGCTCCCAAGCTCTTTCATGAAATTTACCTCTTCCACCAAAACCGGCATTATTGATTAGGTAATCCACTTTAACTCCTGCTTTTTTCACTTCATTGTAGATTTCAGAGGCTGCCTCCGGTGACGTAAATTCCTTAGCTATAGTCATTACTTTAACATTATGATTCTTTTCCAGTTCATGCTTAAGTTCCTTAAGCTTTTCTTCACGCCTTGCTACGATAACAAGATCTCCACCTTTTGATGCATGAATGCGAGCAAATTCTCTTCCAATGCCGCTTGATGCACCTGTAATAAGAGCTGTTTTTTTCTTCATTGTAGTCTTCCTCCTAACATTTTAAAGCTTTTATGTTTAATGAAAAAGATTCAGCCTTCTTTCCAATAGCTTGTTGTTTTTGGTAGCTTATCAACAAAGCCGTTCATCATTTATTCCCTCTTTTTTATAAACTTCTATTTTGGGAGAAATTGTTTCTTAGTAAATTCGATGTATGCATCATCTCCCTGAGTTTGTCTTAACTCAATAAGTTGCTTAGCATCTTCGCCAGCAATGTAACGGCTCTGGTTAGTCCCGTCGGTTGCCGCTGTATAGATAACCTCTGCAACCATCTCTGGTGAACTGTAGAATTCGTTGGGATCAATGTTTTGCATCATATTCATAAAATTCCCTAATAATTTATCATAAGCTTTGTTTTCACCAGTATCAGCCATTACCATTGATCTTGTTCCAAAGTCTGTTGCTATATTACCGGGCTCAATCAATTTAACCTTAACTCCAAATTCATCTAACTCATAGCCGAGCACTTCAGAAAATCCTTCTACAGCAAACTTTGTTGCATGATATGAAGTTAGTAATGGGAATGTGATCTTGCCACCCATGGATGATATATTTATGATTACACCTTCTCTTTTTTCTCTAAAGTGAGGTATGAATGCTTTAGTTGTATTCATAAGTCCAAAAACGTTTACATCAAATTGGGCGCGAATTTGCTCATCTGTGCATACTTCAAAGGGACCATTAAGCGCATAGCCTGCATTATTTAATAGCACATCAACCTTTTTAAAGTCCGTTATAATAGCTTTATATGCCTCGTCAATAGTTTGCTGCTTAGTAACATCTAGTTGATAAACTTTAATATTGTCAATAGTCTGTAATTCTGTCTCTTTCTCAGGCTTACGCATTGTAGCTGCTACGTTCCAGCCTTTTTCTGCAAAATAAATTGCTGATGCCCTTCCTATACCTGTTGACGCGCCTGTGATTACAATTGTTTTATTCATATTATCATTCCTTTCAATCTCATTTAACTAACAATGCGTTTCTTATGTTTTCTATTATAAGTAACACATCGTTAATTGTCAAGCGCATTTTTTCACTTTCTATTATAATTTTAATTGTTTTGATCTTTTTAAGTATCATAGCGTTGTCTATTTTTATTTCTTATGCTATAATATAGTTCAACAAATAGCGAGGTGAACTATATGGCATTTGAACGAGCCAGAAATGAAGAAAACAAAAAAATAAGATTGGAGCAAATTAAGACTGCTGCAAAAAAGCTTTTTGATGAATTAGATTATCATGAGATTTCTCTATCTAAAATAGGTAATGAGATTAACTTTACCCGCGGAAATCTTTATAAATACGTAAAGTCAAAGGAAGATATTTATCTATATGTAATAATTGATGAAATGACAAATTTTGTTGACGACCTTGAATCTAACCTAATAAAAGAGGAAAAACTCGATACAAAGATTCTGGCTCACAAGTGGGCTACTATCCTCGCAAAACATCCTAGGTATTTAAAGCTTTTTTCTATATTGTTTACTATTTTAGAAAAAAATTCTAACTTGGACCTACTAACTGATTTTAAAAATCAATTGGTAATTATACAAACTAGAATGTTTGCTGTTTTCAAACATAATATTCCAGAGTTCAATAATGACGATATTATAAAATTAATAGAACTATACTCAGCCTTTATAATAGGACAGTATCCGATTTGTAATCCTTCTGATATTCAACGAGAAGCTACTGAACGTTCTAATTTTGACTATACATTTCCAGATTTTATAGAGAACTTTTCTGAAGCCCTTGTGCTTCTTATTAATGGAATTAAGTTATCAAAGATGTAGTAGCTGGTCATATCAATACATTAAAAATGCCTAAAAAATATAATAAACCAGACATGAGGTACTTCTCATATCTGGTTTATTTCTATTTGAACTATAAACCAACAAACTTACTTCATTTATCCAAAAGAATAGATCTGCAAGTAGGAGCTAAACAATATATTTACTTATTCTAAAAAAGAGATGTCTCACACTAAATTTTCAATCTATCGTGATACATCTCCTTAAAATCAAAATTCTATATTTATTTAAAAAGCTATTACTCCTAAAGAAGATAATATTTTTGTTATTACTATTAGTATCGGTAACGACAGAGCAGTTCTAAAAATAAATACTTTGACCACATCCCAAAAATTCAAGCCAATTTTACTTTTAACTAAAACCATTCCCGTTTCAGACATAAATACCAACTGGGTAAATGCCAATACCCCGATAAAAAACCTTGAGGCCTCTGAAGTCGATTCACTGATGAATAACGACGGTAAATACATATCTGCAAATCCGCAAACCGATGCCGGTGCCATCATCATTGCGACTTCTTTACTGTACCCTATCAATGTATAGAAAAATACCAGTGGTGCACTAATGATATTAAAAAACTCAGTATATTCTGCCACAACTAACGCCAATGTTCCAACCATCATAATAACGGGTAAAAAGCCGACATATATATTTACAATACTTTTAAACGTCTGTGCTAACACATCTCCAACCTTGGCATCCCCGGCCTCTTCTATTGCAGATTCATAGGCATGCTTCAAAACAGTTTTACCCTTTGGAATTTCAATTCTATT
>MDTG01138570.1_pt1 | contig 15982 bp, 8 predicted proteins | sample 811421 | NCBI WGS metagenome assembly MDTG01 (sample SAMN05326645, study PRJNA326480) | marine metagenome | isolation source: seawater | place: Pacific Ocean: South East | collected 2011 | reverse complement strand
TTATGCGCTATCTGTTTACTTAGGGCCGGATGGAACAGGAGATACAATAGATCAACCGGGTATGTTCCATCTAGCAGAATGGATTGGTGCTGATGCGCTCAATCTTGGTTACGAAATGGAGCGGGGAAGAGAGGCTTGGCTCGAAGGTGGTGAGAGCCCGTTGTGGGGAGATATCTATGAAGATACTGTGGCAATCTACGAATCACCAACAGCCAGAAGTGACCACGATTCCTTCCAAAACATCGGTGTTGCAACCCTCGGTTGGAATGGTTTGGTAGATGGATACCCCTGTTATCACCGAGAGTGTGACACAATGGAAACCATGATTGAATATATGGGGACAGATGGTTCTACAGGAATAAACAACCTGGTACACTCATGGGATATTGTAACATGGTGGGCTGTGTTTGCCTTCTTACACATGGACCAAACCCCTGTCCCCAACGAATTGTGAGGTGCTTTTATGAAACGCATGTTGGCAATCATTCTCGTCATCTGTGTATTCCTTCCTGGTTGCACATCTCCAACAAATGAGGTAGACATTTTCCGCGGACAGGATTTACCAGCAGATGACCCAGAATATCAGGTTGGTGAGTTTAGCCTATACGATATCGACGGGAACTACACCAACTTATCAGATTATGAGGATCAAGTTCTAATTGTCTCGTTCGTTTATTCTCGTTGTCCTGACGTTTGTCCAATTGTTAGTGCTAATTTACGTTGGGTTAGTGAGCAATTGCCAGATGATTATGGGACAAATTTCAGCATCCTATCAATTACAGTGGACCCTTGGTGGGACACACAAAATGTACTCAGAGATTATGCTACTTCTCGGGATTTAAACTGGCCCCACTTAACTGGAGATGTCGAGGAACTAGAACCCATTTGGAAATCATTTCATGTAGGTTTGCAAACATATTCAAACACTTCATATCAAAATGATTCAGCTGAAACTAGCGGTAGGCACCATCCTGATTATCTTGTGGATCACTCAACAGCAACTATCATCATCGATAAACACCATAATCAGCGGGTTCGGTGGAACGATTTGGATTGGGAACCAACACTTTTTCTTGAGGACCTTCAATACCTCTTAGATGAATGATTCAGATAAATTACAGGTCAAGGGCACTCTTTGCCGCATTGAGTGCTGCATCCAGTCCGTCTGAATTTGATCCGCCGCCTTGAGCGAAGGTTGGCCTACCACCACCTCCACCTCCAATATGAACTGCAATCGAGTTGAGTATCTCTACTGCGTTGTGTTTTTCTGCAGCAATAGTCTCCTCAGTAATAGCAACGATGATTTTTCCGCCACCCTCGCGACTTCCAACGATTGCAACCGTTGGTTTTGATGAGTCCCGAGTTAGTTCACCAACCATTTTCTGCATTTGCTTTAGTTCACCTGTTGCTTCCATAATCACGTATCTTACACCATCGACCTCTATGCCTTCATCCCCACCGCCACTGGTTCGTAGCCTAACGATTTCTGCTTCAAGTGATTCGATTTTTTTCTGCTGAGACTTCCACTCTTCGAAGAAACGATTTACTGCCTTTGGGAGGTCTTCAATAGATACTCCCAACGCCTCTGCAGACTCATTGAGAAGCCGCTCTTGGCGGCGGGCGTGTTCACGTGCTGTCTCTCCGGCCACAATCTGCAACCTCTCTACCCCGTCTTGGACTTGACTGCTGCGAATGATGCGCACCTCACCAATTTCACTGGTTTGGTCATGGTGCGTACCTCCACAAGCTTGCACGTCATGATCGCCAATTCGAATCACTCTAATTTGGCTATATTTGGGAGGGCCGCCTTGATACAATTCAAAACCAAACTTTGCATCAGCATCAGCCCTATCGAATACCAATTTTTCAATCTCCAAATTTGATGCAATTAATTCGTTCGCATGGTCTTCTATTCTATCGAGGTCGTCACGTGTCAAACGGCGATAATGAGTGACATCTAATCGTGCATATCTTTCACCCTTAGAAGAGCCTGCTTGCCAAATGTGGGCTCCAAGAAGGGCTCTTGCACTCCCACCTACCACGTGTACTGCTGAATGGTGATCCATCAATTGTTTCCGACGAGGCCAGGATATCTCACCATTAACCAGCCCTGAAAGGGGACCATCGGTCAAATGGATTATCACTGAACCTTCCACACGTGTATCCATAACCCTTCTACCTTCTATTGTTCCACTATCACCAAGTTGGCCCCCACTCTCTGGGTAGAACAGAGTTTGATCAAGAACAACAGCATGAGTGGGGATGCCCATTACCTCTGAAGAAAATTCAATTGAAGACGGATCTAAAGTTCCGCAATACAGTACATTGGCCTGGAAATGTGTCTGAGAGGTGTCTGCATAAAATACTCTAACTGTAGGGGGTAGATTCAAGTCCACATCTAATATCTTCGGTTTTAGTTTAGATTTTGCTGCAGCTTTTGTCTGTTGAGCATTACGGGCAGCCATATCTGCAGAGAACCCAACCCGGATTCGTATATCTTTCCAGCCTAAACTGTTTGCAATACTCGCGACCATTTCTGGTTGCAACCCTCTCTCCTCTGCCAATTTAAAGAGCACCTCATCTGGTACCTGTTGAATATCTTCTGGATATTTAGAAAAGGCAGTTCGAACTGCTGCCTCTCCCTTACGCAGCATCTCATGATAACGTTCCTCTTCCAAATCCAGAATCTGCAAGATACCGTCGCGACTCTGGCTGAATCCGGTCATATCTAAATTTACATCCATGTGATGGGCCCCGAGTTCCGACAATGAGATTGAAAGGCCAAGCTCGTCTTTCATTCGACAAACTCTACGGGCTAACATTCGGGCTAGGTATCCTGCCTTAGAATTGGAAGGAATGAGGGCATCTCCTAACATGTTGCATAAAGCATGCATGTGATCAGGTATTGCATAAATTGCCGAAAGTGGTGCTGTGACTGCTTTCAGTTGTGTTACAGAGACCCCGACACCTCTTTCCAAGAGGCGTTCGGAAAGCCTAGAATAAAGTGAATCTACATCAGTGCCTACATCGATGTTTAGAATACCTGCCAAACGTGATAATTCAGAAAGCAACGATTCCACCTCGATATCGCCTATCGTACTCAGTCGAGATTGGAAATCCGATTCTTCCTGTAACCAAGATACTGTTTCTGGATAGATTGCTTCGTATATTGTGGGCGTTCCTGCTGCTGCCCAACAAAATCTCTCAAGTCCATACCCTGTGTCAATGATTTGAAGTGGCATCTCACCATAACGAATACCTTTGATTTCAACATCGCCGTCCTCCCGCTCTTCGAGATTCATGAAAACGAGTGTCGCAAGTTCTAAACCACCTACAATGACCTCGACTGCCGGCCCAGCATTACCTCCTCCAGACCATGGATTTTCAACATACGTGATTTGCAGTGGATCTATTCCAAGGCAATTAACAAAAAGGTCATCACAGAACATGATACACTCTTGCACCCAATACTTGACATCTCCCTCATCTGGGCGGTTGAAACAGTGATGTGCCATCATTTCAAATGTTGTTAGATGGCGACCCGAACGGCCAACGGCAGCTACATCTGTAAGCCTGATACAGGGTTGAGATATTGTTAATGGATTAGCAGGGGGTGGTGCAATACCACTTGTTACGTGTGGTTGGAAATCAGCGATTGAGGCAATAGTCAGATGGATATCATCACGCCATCGAGCAATTACGGGATATGGATTAATCCGAGTGTGCTCATGTTTTTCGAAATAACTTAGGAATACTTCCCTCATCGCATCCTTAAGTTCTTTACCCCGTTGATTGAAACCGGATATAATGGGGTTTCCGATGAATGTATACTCATCTTCGGTTGTATCTCCTGATGTTTCTCTCTCATGATCTCTAGTCCAAAACCAAAGTCCTGTGACTCGACAGGTCTTACGAACAAAACCATTTTCGTGGAAATATGGGATGTCTATATCTCCGAAAGCCATGGCCATCCCTACCACTCCGAATTGGAGCCTATTGATGAATGAGTCGGAGGCACCAGAGGTTACCGTGACCGAAACCAACATCAAACAGGGACTCAACCCCGCCACATGAGTGTAGACTGGACGGGCCATTTGGAGGCCGCAGGGCCGGGATTACACAGGATTCGAAAACACGGATTAATGAAAACAGATGCTATGATTGTTGCAGATAAAAATCATCTGTCCCTCAGCAACGACGGATCTGCTCAGCAGATGATTAACACTGCAGCATTGCCAGGTATTGTTGGTGACGCATGGGCTATGGCCGATTTTCACTTCGGTTATGGTTTCCCAATAGGTGGAGTGGTGGCGACTGATATAGAAAATGGAGGAGTAATATCGCCCGGAGGAGTGGGTTTTGACATCAATTGTGGTGTACGTCTTTGTGCACTAGATCTTGAGTTATCTGATTTGAAAGATATGAAGAAATTAGGCCGCCGTTTGAAAGGAAGAATTCCAGCAGGACCATCGGGTAAAGGTGGGGTTGAAGTTAATCGGAACCAAATTGATTCACTCCTTTCAGAGGGCGCAAAGGCTGCTGCTGAATTAGGTCTTGGTTATGATTCAGATCTGCATTCAATAGAGTCAAACGGCTTCCTTAATGGCAACCAGAATAGAATTTCGGAGCGCGCAATTCGGAGAGGAGAATTGGCACTAGGGACTCTGGGCTCTGGAAATCATTTTCTCGAGTTGCAAGTTGTTGATTCAATTCTTGACGAAGAAGCTGCGAGAGCCTTCGGACTCCGAGAAGGGCAGGTTACTGCAATGATTCATTCAGGTTCACGAGGACTGGGCCACCAAGTATGCTCAGATCATGTGGAGAATCTTGAACGATGCTACAAACGCACAGGTAACCAATGGTATTCTGAAAAATGGGACATTACATTGCCTGATCGTCAACTAGCAGCAGCACCTTTTCACTCCGCAGAGGGAAGTGCCTATTTTGACGCAATGCAAGCAGCTGGAAATTTTGCCTTCGCAAATCGAAGTGCATTAACACAGAGGCTCAGGGATGCATTACATGCACACCTCGGCAGTGATGGTGAATTGGAAGTTGTTTACGATGTTTGCCACAATATTGCTAAAGTCGAAGAACATGTAATCCATGGTCAGTCCTGTACATGCGCCGTTCATCGTAAAGGTGCGACAAGAGCACTCGGGGGTGATCACTCTGAGTTAGGTAATAGGTTCAGTGGAATTGGACAACCAGTTTTGGTACCGGGTGACATGGGGACCTATTCGTATGTCCTTGCCGGCCCCAAGTCAGGATCAAATGCGGCATTCTCCTCCTCATGCCATGGAGCAGGGCGCCAGATGTCTAGAAGTCAAGCAAGACGGGAGATTAATGGAGGGAAATTACAGGATGAACTTGCAGCCAAGGGAATTGACATCTACGCTAACACCCCAAATGTACTGTCTGAAGAAGCACCGGATGCGTACAAGGATATTGATGAAGTTATCAGATTGACCAATGATGCGGGATTGGCAAGACCCGTTGCGCGGATGAAGCCCTTTTGTGTGATAAAGGGATGATTATTCCAACTTTAGGACGAGTTCTTGCCCATCAGCCAAAAGGTGGTTAGCGGGGTCATCTACAACTTCTCCGTCGACAGTGAGGGTGATTGATTCACCTGCTTCAACTGTAGCACCAAGTAGGCTGGAATCTGTGAATGATTCCCCCCATATTTCGAAGAAATGCTCCAATCGTGCATCCATAGGTTCGGGAGTTTCAATATGCAGTTTGCCAGTTTCATCATGTGTGTGTATCCCTCGCATGCAACCAGGTGAAACCCCTGTTTCTGCTGGTATAGTTTGCTGTTCACCTCTAATTTCGATGATTAATACGGCATGATAATGAGTGATGTCATTAGTATGATCTTGTAAACATACATCCAAAATCCTGTCATCCTCTGTATTTGGTTGCTGCGAATCCCAAATATTCGCACCTATTACGACGAGAGCCATGCCAAAAGATGCTAGGAAAAAAATCACTGTCGCCCTTTCCATGTCTACTGGACGTGGTACCAGATGATAACTGATTTGTAACTAACTTGTAAATCACATAGAAATCCCTGCACGAGGTGCTCCTGCGTGAACAGGTGCAGCACCCGACTGGATACCATCTGCTTCTTCCATGATTATTGTCAACAACGTATTGACTAGTTTTCTAAGATCCTCTACTTCACTCTGCAAATTTTGCATCTCTTTTGCTATGGCTAATTTTCGCTGCTCGCTGCTATTCATATCGCGTCCCATCCTGAGGAATTTCTTCCTCAGAGCGAGTACTTTACAGACCGGTCTATAAAGGAAACGATTATGTTAGGTTTCGGAAACCGTTTCGAAACATTTTCTGGACTAACCGAACTAGTTTAGAAGTCTCTTGATAATGTCTGCCTTGGTTCCACTGGAATTGATTCCCTGGAGTTCTGCAAGTTCAACCAACTCTGCCTTCTTCAGGCGTTTCAAAGAGGCTTCACTAGGAATTTCGACTGCGTCAACCACATCTACTGGCTCGAGCGGTTCAACTTTATCTGCACTGACTTCTACACCATCAGATTCAGGCGCTGGAATAAAATCCTCACCATATCCTGTTGGTGCAGGAGGCTTTACTGGCGATGCATGTTCGTGGATTATTTGTTGAGCAGTCCAACCTTTATCCATCCATGCGTTTACATCCCCTTCGTCCCATTCTGGCAATGCAGATATTACTTCTGCAACTGCTAATCTCCTAGGCTCTGGAGAGGTTTTCAATGGACTTGGAGAATTTCTCCCTGATTCCACATAATCAGTAGCAGCTCTTGTTAATTCACTGTGCTTAAGGTATCCATTGTTATCTTCATCATATGAGTGCGCAAAATGCATGAATGCAGATTTGTCAAGGATATTATTTGAGGTGATTATGTATGCAACAGTTTCGTCATTGAAGTCAAGTGGGTATACTGCCTCTGTTGATTTTGTTTGCTGTGATAGCATTCGAGTAAAATCTGTAGCAGCCCTATCTAATTCCTCAGCATCAAGGAAGCCGTCATTATCCCGATCATATTGCTTGGCATGTGCTAAGAATGCATCCTTGTCATAAATCCCGTGTCTCGATACTGTATTCCAAAGCGTTTCATCCTCATAGTCTAGCCTAGCTGAGAATGCAACCCCAAATTGTGGTTCCTCATCCCACATCTCCTCATATTCATCAATAGACTCACTGGGTTTACGAAGAACGATTACTGCAAGTAAGCCAACTACAACTATGACAAGTAAACCAATTAATGCTCCAAGGAATAGGGTTGTACTACTCCCACTACCTGACTCCTCTTCACCTGTCACTTCGAATGCTGGAACTGCAGTTCTATTCGCACTATCATCTCCAAAATATATGTGTAACTCAATATCTCCTGGCTTCCATGCCTCCCAGTTGAAAAGCACTGAGGCGTCTGAGTCCTTCGATGTTAGGACTAAGGTTTGTGTGTCATGCAAATACCAATTATCATCTATGAATTCTACTAGTGAGATGTTTAATTCGCCACCTCGAACTCCTGTATTAATTAGTTGCACTAGTATCTCGACATTCTCCCCATAAATCGGATCTACTGGTGTGATAACCCATCCAACCAATTCTGGAACGAACTCAATTATCTCGAGAAGTGGTACACGAGGAGAATTGTCAGTCCCATCACCAGTTAACTCGTTGCCAGCGATATCTGTTCCTTCAAACCAAACGCTGATTTGATCGCCTTCCAAAAGTTTCTCTCCATCCTTGGGTCGCATGTCAACATCTGAGCCAAAATGATAGTCCCCCCCATCAAATAAATACACGAAAGGAAGTGTTGCCGAACCGCCCATTCCTAGGCGAGGGAGACCATTCCTGTAGTACTCCCAGTACATGGTAATATTATCTTCATCCATGCCACCAGTATCATGAATTATGATATCAACTTGGTTTGCAGAAAGTTGATCACTTTCCAATCTAGTGAGAGAGGTTACTGGGAATCTAACTGTATCAAAAATCACTTCTGGTGAATCACTATCGATTGTTATTATCGTATCTGAATTAGGTACTGTTGAGCCACTACCCGGAACGCCCAGAACAGTTAGTTCAACCGGTATCTGAGGTGTTGTTGAAGACCTCATTGGCAGGACCAAGGGGGCGTTGAAATAGCCACCAATTTCAACTGGAACTACCTTTTCGATTGGAGTACTCCCATAAAGCATCAAAGCCCTAACTGATAGATTTTCCATAGGAATCTGCACGGGCGTATTCGTAGCAGCATAGAACACATTCCCACTCACCAAGAACTCATCACCCTCTTGTACATTGATTGAATTGGAACCGGTCTGAGTGAAAGGTGGTGTGAGGTCGGTTAGATTAGATGCAATTGCTGTTAGCACATTATCCAACTTCCACCGCATTGCATTCAAGTTATTCAGATTAGCAACTGTAGATGTATCGTCTGTAACGGTCACCCCAGGGACATACCAGGTTTGAGAAACTGGGGTATCCCAATCAACAGAAAATACGATGTCCAACCTCGAAGTGTCTGCAGAAATAGTGGTAATTGTAGCAGAAATTGGTTCGACGTGGCTGCCCGAGACCGTGGACAATGTGTCCTGCCTTGGATCATAATTGAACTGCCCTAGTGGGGCTTCGGATTGGCCAGCAAGATAAACCGCAATATCATCAAGAGTCTGGACACCATTTGCGTCTTGGATCATCATTGAGAATGTATGGATTTGCCCTGCAAGGAGATATTCATTCACAGTATCAAGTGCAAAACCCGTATTTAGCAAGGTTGTTTCAGTGTTCTGTGCGGTTTGAAGTGTTGCCCAATCTGATGCTAAACCAGGACCACCTCCAGTGCCACCATCCTGATATGAATTACCGGCCCAATCTGTGCCTTCTAGCCAGAGGCTAACTTGGGCATTAAAACCGTTGCTTGCAACCTGAATCCCACTAAATGTGACTTGTTGAGAACCACTTCTAAGGGCGTACAAACTTTCTGTCATGGTCTGATATTCATGCGCCTGTGGGAAACCATCTGCATTGGAATCATCAATTCCCTCACGCCAATAGTGCAGTTTGACTTCATCGGAACGGTCTTGCGCATCAGAAACAGTGATGTGAACAGTCAAAGGATTAATCGGATCCCAAACATATCCATTTGCATCAAGCAAACCTGCTGATGTCGACACCAAGAAGTTACCAGCTTCAGGTGCTTCATCATCAATTTGGACTATGATCTGAGGTGGGTTGATGGTTGAATCATTTGCACCTGTCGCACCAGTTACAGGGCCAACACGGCCGATTGATGGCGAAAGTGTATGTGCTGCAAATCCTGGCATCAGAGTAACGTTACCAGAAAATGTCCCGCCTGCATTAGAGGTCAGTGGTTGTTCAATTCCGGACACATTAACAATCATTGCGAAGTCATTTTGCAATGGTCGCGTATCCACTGTATTTTGAAACCTAAGATGGCCAGAAACTGAGATTTCTAATCCACTACGCGAATGGAATGGATAATCTGGTGAGAATTGATTTGAAAGATGGCGCCCCTCTCCATCATATACCTCAAAACCGCTAATCTCCAAATCATTTTCAATAGCCTGACTGCCAGACCCACCTGATTGTGCTGTTGCTGGAGCAATTGCATCACCTGAAGAATTGTAACCTAGTGCAGACCATTCAATCTCGGAAACGTCGTCCCATGTCCACGAAACTCGGAATCGCCAACCAATTTCAAGGACATCATTACCAAGGTTGCCTTGGGCGATTTCTGTAACAGTGCAATCTGTCTCCATTGGCAATTGACTCTGCCCAGATAACTGACTAAACGTCGCAGCGTTTGAAGGATCACTTACCTGCATTTGTATTGTGGAACCGTCGCTACCCACTCCAGTTAAAGTAATCTTAGATATCTCTGAATTATCATACAGATGACGATGTCTGGTAGTAATTTCAACCACATTGCCATCCGGATACATTGTTGTTGGAACTACAAACGGATAATTTGTTATCATCAATTCATGGTGAATACCTCCATCAATTATGACTGCGCCACTATCGGCAGTGTACGTAACTGGAATGTCGATACTTGAACTGCCAGGCGTAGACTGTAGTTCGTTGCGGTGATAATCCACTAATTGCTGAGTTATCCCCGTTACATTCTCAGCGATAGAATACCCGATCGTGATTGCATTGATATCTACAAGTGCTAAACCTGTGCTGGATAAATCAAAATCCACAACGCGCCAATCCCGTCCATTTTGCACTTGATTGTGGGTTGGTTGAACCATGTTGACATGGGCAATAAATGAGGGAGAGAGGGACACAGTAGAGAACCCGTCTGTGAAGGTAACGCTGGGCGAAGAGCCAACTGATATGTCAACAGGAGAGGGTGTTGGGTCTGTGAGTGAAGAAACATAAACTGATACCACTGCACTTTGGACTGTAGCATCTTCTGGAACTAGTACTGAAACCGTACCCCCTGAAGAACCAATCTGCAGTCCTGTTGATGTTGTGTCAAGTACGTGGTTGACAGTGCCTGATGACGTAGTAGACTGATACAGAAGTTGTTGCCATCCATGGTAACCATAGACCGAACCCTTAGGGAAACTCCAATCAATTGTACCATCACTAGCGATATCTGCTTCTGGATTGAGGGCGGGTTTACCAAAATCTCCCTCTGCCCATAAACTCGAAATCCTTCCACCAGGATTAACATCAATTTGAATGCCAAAACCAGGCTGTGGTTCGACAAATGATATCGTCCCGGAAATTCCTGTACTGCCAATGACATTACCATTCGAGTCCGTTGCGCGAATTGCCACTTGACTACCTATGCCTGTAAAATCAACACCCAAAATGGGCCGACTTGAATGGACAAATGAACTACTTATCTGAAGTACAGACGAGCCATTGTTGGTCAGATTTTTGTCCCACAAATCCAATGAGGGAGAAACATCCCAACCATTTCCAGTTCCCCTCGCATCTAGCCAACGTATGGAACCAACATGCACAGCATCAACTACTGGTGTCAGGAATGGGTTATCTGTGCCCATGTGCACCTGCACCTTGATACTCGTGTGAGAATCCCGATCCAACCCATGTAGTGATATTGGGAATGATAGATTACTGAAACCTGTAATGATGTTCCCAGAAGAGTCCAATATTGACCCAGTTGCCCAAGTATCTTCTGGAACCACTCCATCGATATCCACAAAACCATTACCTAAATCATCTAAAATCAAGGCGTCAGAAATCCAATCTCCTTCATCTAAGAAATAGTCTACTTCGAGGCCAATGTCGTCAACATACCACCCATCATAACTGATAATTGAATCACTTTCAATCGAAAAGCGGAACCAAACTGTCTGCCCAGAATATGTCGCTAAATCAGCAGTCTTTGTGCTCCACAAGCTGTGAGGGCCTTGGCAATTAAATCCACCAGGAGGTACTGTTGTGGCTCCGTTGAAAACTCCAACATTTGCTAGGTTCGCTCCGAAATGGGATGTCAAGCCTGAAGCATCATACCAATTGTTACCGGGATCAAAATGGTTCCAAGTTTGGTTATCGGTTGATATGAATACTGCCCCCCCATCATAACCAGATTCCATGCACATCCAATGTGCAAACGTCAGACGAGCACTTGCTCCTGCCGGAATAGCGTAAGAGGGAGTATACAGGTGACTCCAAGTGCTCCCACTGTATGCACCTGCGAGGTTGGTACCCCAACCAAATGGTGCAGATGGCCAAACCGTAGGGCCTTCGCTGGGTTGTGATTGGAGTGGGCCAAATTCCCAATCTCCACTTGAACTCCAGCCCGCTGGAATCCCTGTAGAAGACCCCGGTTGACTATCCTCAAAGCCATATGATAATGAAACTGCACCAGCACCAATTGCGATATATTGCCAATCATTAATCCCACCTGCAGAATAGTGAAACATTGTTGAGGCGGAGTTCAAACTATCGTGAACATGAACACTCCCATTCGCGTCAAGTACTGAAATCGAATCGAGTGTTAGTCCCTCAAGATTGTCATAAGTCCCACCAGAAGTAACGGAGCCATCAGTCTCCACACGATAACGAAGGTATGCATTTGCAACATGGAATGTCGTTGGTATTGAAAGATCAAGTGTGACAAAACCATTAGTTTCATCCGTATAAGTGGTGCCACCTATTGAATAAGAATAACCAGGGATACCATAAGTTGTACCTGTTAAATCAGTCCAGGTATTGTTATTCGTCGACATTTCGACCCAAAAATTGTCGTAAGAAGAACCCTCGAGATCCCACTCCAAAACAGTACGCAAAGTTGCAGAACCACCCAGCCCCGATAGATTCAGTGTGCGCTGTAGAGCCGCATCAGCATTGTTGGAATAACTGCAGGTCGTTGCTGAAACGGAATAACAGCCATGGTGCCAATAATTGGTTGCACCTCCCACATTTGTCAGTTCAACATCATCAATGAACCATCCTGGTCGGCCAGGTGTATTGACATCTGTCGAAATACGAAAACGTATTTTTATCGTGGCTGAATTATTTATCCCAGTCAAATTGTCAAGATTGAAGATATTCGTAACCCAACCCGTTGCATTACTATTAGTCCAAGCAGGAAATGTCGTGCTATTGCTAGGAGTCCCGTCAGGAGTCGCAGTTGCAGAAAGTGTAGCATTTGAGTTATAGCCGCCCACTGGTTCCAACCAAGTCCAGTTGCCACTATCCAGTTTGTATTCAACCCATACTGCATCATCTGAACCAGTATGCCTCCAATTTTCGACTGTCAAATTAAAATGATTTACAGGACTAGGTATTGTAATCGATGGCGAGCGTATGGCTGCAACCTCTCCCCCTGGGACAGCCCCATCCATTATTGTCGCAGCAACAATCGAACCAGATGGGGCAGAAGCTGGGATACTCCCATAACTCATAACACGTGTCTGCCCTATTTGGGTACCATTTGTAACCGAACCAGGAAGGCCAGGTTCCCATATCGAAGTGTTTCCAAATTCGGGCCAGTTATTGAAGTTCAACTGAACATTACCTTGGAAAGATTCTACTTGGCTAACTGCAGAATCGGGTTCGAGTGAAAGCTGTCCGCCAAAGTGATCCATAGTTGTATCAGAAAACTGCCCGACTGAAAAATTCGTAGTTGTATCGACGCGCCAATCGGTACCATTTCCACCGTAGACCATGGTGTCTTCAGCAGTCATCCATCCATCCAATATCGTGGCATTGCTGGGCACATTCCAACCATCTACTTCGACATCCTGCCCACTGGATGCTATTTGACTTGGGCCTATCCATTGGCTAATATCTGCAGAAGCCCAAGGCAAACTAAACATCATGCAACAAAGCATTACTGAAACCAGAATTTTCCTGTTGTTCAAAAATTCGCCAACTCCTACGGAGTTTGGCGGGGCTTACTCGTTAGAAAGACCTTGGGGGGACTGCGTCAGATGGAAAAGAGCCACTGGCGAGAATTGAACTCGCGACCTACGCCTTACCAAGGCGTCGCTATACCTCTAAGCCACAGTGGCAGCAATCACGGCGACTGGTGCCGATATTTTAACCACTACGCACCCATCACGCTCATATCAGAAAGGTCACACGCCACACCACTGCCGAGGTCGCATAGCCTGGTATCGCGCGTGACTGGAAATCACGTGGGTTTTCCCGCCGGAGTTCAAATCTCCGTCTCGGCGCCAATTGTAAACTTCGTTAGTTTCTGCCGTATAGGATTGTTGTGAATCTTTCACTATTTACTTTGGACTCGATTGCCTCTAGCCTTTGTTGCTGGCTTATCAGACTTGCTTGCAGAATAGGAATCTGGGAACTTATTGAGCCAATATCTGTCAATGCCTGTTCCTGCTCAAAAGATTTCAAACTATTATGGTTGTATTCAGTAGTTGCCATTTTATGGTTGTAGTCAGTAGTTGAAATTCGAATACTACTCCCCAATAAGCCTGCAAAAATTGACTTTGTGATGAAACCGAAATTTATTCCGCTTCCACCATCATATTCAACGGAAACCATATTGAGAACAATAGCTACTGTTATAGTAGAAATAATGGTTACGAGGATGATAGAAAGGAAGACACACATCATACCAAATGTTAATGCCTCCGTTTTGCTTTTTCCTAGCGCAGAAACTGAATAAGTTCCAACTAGGAAAAACACAGGGTAGAGACCCATCATCGAGTTATAATCAGCAATCATCAAAAGAAAATCTAGCAATGAGGATGCCTCATACATTTTTGCTGAGATATAGGCATGGATGATGATGTAAAACGCCCATGACGACATGATGATTGCCGTAATGATAATCGCAGACACGGGTGTTCTTTCATGATTGGCTATTTCTTCCATATGAAGCCTCAAAGGTAATGGGCACTAGATAATTGCTGTGAAATCGATAAATCTGCCTGTGGCTGTTGGGTGATTTCTTAATGCAAGATTGTCGCAGCCCCCTATGATGACAGAGGGGGAGGCGATGGGAGACGAGCCCGAAGAAGGCTTGGTTTTTCACGAAGGCACTCGTCTCACTGACCTGAAAATAAAGCAGAACCTTTCCATTGATTACCCACGTTTAGAGCCACTTCACCACCTCAAGATCGAGTGGATGTTTCAGTTCTACAAGATTCGCAGTACGTGGAATAACGGCCATTGGATTACACTCGCAGTTGGTTGTTTAGCAGTGATTTTTTCAGGCTGGGATTTCGGAATTGGAGAATTAGCAAGTGGCGGCGATTATTATTCGGTAGGGATAAACCCCTCCGACGAGGATTCAGGCTTTAGAAACCTTCCAGCGGCGCCATTCATTCTGACTCTGATGACACTTGGTTTATGGGCCATATTTTTACTGAGATTATGGTCCATATACCCACTGATGCGTTCACAGGCAGTCAGCATGTATGTGGCCCTCCTTGCTGCTGAATTTAGTCAGTTTTGGGCCCATGGATACGACCCCCAATTCCCATTTGGATATGTTGGCTTTGCTTTTGCTGTGGCGCTAGTTGGCCTCATCCTAGTCATATTCGTTTGTTTCATTCTTCAAAGAGCTGTAATTGAAACACGTGACCTCCATGTCGAGGAAAAACACTGGCACCCAGATCCGCGGCAGGTTGACATTGCAATGCGAGACCACTCCTTGCTTGCATGGAGTGTGGGTTTAATCTCATATTGTGTGCTTGTGATAATACACTCATGGGCTGGTGCTCACTATGTAGCAGTAAGGCAGCCTGATGCAATTACAGGATGGTGGTTGCTGAAATTCATCCACCTTATTTCTGGACTAATCATGGTTTGGCTAATCATGGTGGTGCTTTGGTATCCACAAATCATGCTAGGTAGCGCCGACATCACAATCGAATCGGATCGTTCTCGACAGGTTGGTAGAACACAATCATCTGAGAAAAAATCAGCTCAACCAAGCCGCCCCGGTAAGTGCCCAGATTGTGGAGCAGAAACTCCTGTCAAGATGCGCGCAAATGGAGAGATAAGTGCTGCTTGTGCAATAGATGGATGCAATGGAAGTGCAACTCCCGGTGAAAAATGTTCAGTCTGTGGAACCCGGATATCGTCGCGCATCATCTGTTTGGCATGCAACTGCAGCGCACCTGTTGGAAATCACTTCTCAGATGATGAAGCGTGGTGATTAAGTGGATATTGCAGCATTTCGTAAACGATTTCCTGCACTCGTGGATTCTGATTCCCCTGCCTATCTTGACAATGCGTGTATGACTCTGAGGCCTGATTCAGTAATTGCTTCGATAAACCAATATTACTCACTCAACCCATCATGTGGCGGGAGATCAGTACATCGTTGGGGCCTCTCTGTGTCCCAAACAGTGGCCAGAACACGCAAGAAAATGGCATCCCACATAGGTGCAGAAAATCCATCTGAGATTATCTTCACACCTAATGCCACACACTCAATCAATCAGGTAGCACATGGGATAAATTGGCGCGAGGGTGATGTTGTTATCACTAG
>MDTG01432230.1_pt1 | contig 15983 bp, 3 predicted proteins | sample 811421 | NCBI WGS metagenome assembly MDTG01 (sample SAMN05326645, study PRJNA326480) | marine metagenome | isolation source: seawater | place: Pacific Ocean: South East | collected 2011 | reverse complement strand
GATAATACTTTCCTTAGCATGTATCGTAATTTGATATTTAACGCAAATTTAATCAATATATTTCCTAAATATAAATTCTAAAGTCTAATCTCTTTTTATAAAAACAAAACCTTTTAATGGTTTTTTACCATTTCCTAAATCAAAAATATAGTAGTATGTTCCCTCAGGAAGCCTACCGTCACCAAAATACAACTGAGTCATATTTGTGCCATCCCAATCATTTTCGTAATTTCTTTTTTCAAAAACCCTACTATTCCATACGTTATATATTCTAACTCTGTGTTTTGGATATTGTTCCAGTCCTCTAATAACCCATGTATCATTTACACCATCATTATTTGGCGAAAACCCATTAGGTATATGTAAATCTTTATGGTAAACTTCGATTTCAAAAGGAGCTGTTATTACATCATCTTCACATAGATAAGCAGGAGATGAAATAACAAGCCTGTAAGAAAGGAACATGTTATCAATTTGTGTTTCATCAAAATTTACTCCAGATATTTTAAGTATATTAGTGTTTGAACCTAAATATGAGGATGGACCAATAATCGTATCAGATAAATTTTCCCAGAATAGACTGTATTCATCTTGAACCTGCCACTGATACATAAATTTTTCAGTTAGATTAACATCCACAAATAAGCTAAAAGTATCCCCTTCCTTTATTAAAGTATAAGATTCAGGTGATGATATTATACTGATAGTAAAACCTTCTTCTAGGAAGTCATATAAACCATTTTCATCATTATCTACAGGCACTTTATATCCTCCATTACTAATTACAAGACCTAATGAATCCACTTGAGTAGGAAGACTCCCAAGTAATCCGTCTTCGTTTTGGTCTAAAAACCCTGCTTCTTTTACGTCGAAACAATCATCATCATCAGAGTCAAGATCTTTATTGTTATTATCTCCATCTCCATCAGTATCCTTACATACATAGGCATAAATACTATTACTAGAGACGAAAGATGAAGGACCGTCATGGTTTGTGTTTTTTATATCGAGATTAAAACCATCTAAACATGATAATTTGAAGTTTTTATCTAGCACCCAATCCTCAACAGTATTGTCCATATAAGGAATAACATCTATCATTTGTCCATCTACTGTCTCAGAATATAATTTTATTGAACCATCTCTAATCACTAACTCAATATCTACACTTTGATTCCAAGGAACCCAGTTATTACCAAAAATTCCACCATTAAACTCTCTTGTAAGATATGGATCAGCTTTACCCCTACCAACATCCCAGTGATACTGGTTAAATGATAAAATAGTTTTTCCATCAACTTTAACTTCAATTCCGTCGTCAAAATTTAAGTTCGATACAAAATAACAACCTTCATAAATATCACCCTCTGGGACAAGCATTGTGACATTTATATTGTTCCCAAATACTTGAGATCCACTACCAGAACCCGAATTTCCTTCATAATTAGCAATAATAGGATAACCAGAAGTTATGATAGTATCTACATCTCCTCTGATAATTAAGCTAGAGTTATTTTGACACTCTAATGAATCATAAATACCGTCGTTATCATCATCTAAGTCACTGAAATTACCAACAAAATCATTATCAAAATCTCCATCAATTAATATTCTAAAAGGATCAGAAATTGTTATATCACCACAAACAAAAGACGGAGTAGAGATAATCACTCTAAATAATCTATTATTATAACTGACATCAGCATTAATAACCTCAAGAATATTAGAAGAGTTAGAGATAACTTCCCATGTTACACCTTGATTTTCACTTACCTGCCAGGTATATAATATCATAGTCTCTGAGTCTGGAACTTCGGTTATCACATCAACTATAGAGTCTAAAGTCTCTACTAAATAAATATCTTCTGGTTCAATAATTATAAAAGCCTTTGAGCCAAATTCAAGATAATCAGGCTTTAAATTACTATCTCTATCAACAGGCTCAATATAACCATTACCTTCTCCTCCACTTGTCACAACACCATTAGTATCAACATCAACTGGACTTAAACCTAATAAACCATCATTATCATCATCTTGGTACCCAGCTTCAGTAACATCAAAACAACTATCACCATCTGAATCTAAATCAAATGAGTTAATAATACCGTCTCCATCAGTATCCCCATCACCTTCCATGAGATCATAGATTCCATCGTTATCATCGTCAAGGTCATCAGAATCAGGTATACCATCACGATCATTATCTGGTAAAACATTTAAATTAATTGAGGTTGAGATAATATCTTCACCACAATTAAATGATGGAGTAGATAAAACAACCCTATAAAGATTATTATCAAACGATAGTGGCGCATTATTAATTCGTAATGTATCACTTAAAAAACCACTATAGTATATCGAATCATCAACATTAATCCAATTGATGCCATTATCTGATGAGTACTGCCATAGATAATTTATTTGACTTAATGATGATGATGTCACACTAAAATAAGTGCTAGTTTGTTCAGTTATCACCTTTGATTCTGACACTGAATCTAAACTAACTAATCCTCCATACTCAAGAAAATCATATACTCCTGAATTATCATCATCTTCTGGTTCTTGGTAACTACAGAATCCATAATTACCAGCTATAACTATGTCATCAATTTCTCCATTAAACATATCTAAAAGTTCAACAGAACCTCCAATAAGTAAAGGAGAACTATCATCTGATAAAATTGTTGTATCCTTAATTGAAATAAGTGTATCACCATTAACATAGTGAGTATAAATATCACCATCTTTCTGAATTACTAGGTGATACCAATCATTTGAATTCAATAAAATTTCTTTAGATATTGAAAGATTTGCTGAAGAATTATAAAAACTAATTTTCGTTGTGTCTTCATCGTAAGTGTATTTATAATTCCATCCAATATTCTCTTTCCCCTTTTTAATTAATAATAAAGTCTGATTTTGAGACAATGAAGAACGAGGTTTAATCCATAGAGACATAGAAAATCTATCATAAATTGATAAATTTAATATGCTATCATGGGCCACGGTAAATATACTTTCTTTACCGTCAAACAAATAAGCAGAATTTGGTATTCCAAATCTATCATTCGTTAATAAGGCTGATTTAACGATTCCATATAAATTATTTCCAGAAGAATCAATACCATTACCATTGAAATCAAATTTTGCAATATAGTTTTCAACTACAACACCTAAACCATCAACTTTTACAGGTGATGTTCCTAGAATACCGTCATTATCTGGGTCAACACATCCAGACTCAATAACATCAAAACAACCATCTCCATCTGAATCTAAATCAAAAGAATTAATAATCCCGTCATTATCAGCATCACCTATTCCTTCATATATATCAAAAATACCATCGTTATCATCATCTAAGTCATCTTCATCTGCAATTCCGTCTTTATCATTATCTGGAAGAACAGTAAGTGCAACACTAGACTCTATATCATCATCACAGATATATGCTGGGGTTGATACCATTACTTTGAACTGATAGTCATTAAACTCTAGAGGAGCATCAGTTAAAGTCAAGACGGATGTTTGAGAACCTGTATATACATTATCATCAACTATATTACTCCAAGAAACACCCTGATTTTCAGATACTAACCACTGGTACTGTACAGTACCAGAAACATTAATGATAATTTCATATCTAGCATTTCTTGTCTCTATTATCGATACACTAGATGGATTAGAAATAATTGATATTTGAGATCCGATCTCAAGAAAATCATATACTCCATTATTGTCTCTATCCTCAGGAGTCTTATAGCCTGAAGTATTAGATGTTACCCTTCCTAAAGAATCAACTTCAACAGGACTACTACCAAGTAAACCATCAGAGTCAGAATCATTATAACCAGCTTCAATAACATCTAAACAGCCATCCCCATCTGAGTCTAAATCAAAAATATTTGGAATTCCGTCATTATCGATATCTCCATCACCTTCATCTAAATCATAAATACCATCATTATCATCATCTAAGTCCTCAATATCAGGAATTTTATCTCTGTCATTATCAGGAAGCACTGTAAGTTTGGCGTCAGCAGAAAATACTGGATCTGAACACACTAGAGCAGATGTTATCATCAACCTGTAAAAGCTTCCATCCATTATTTGATCCACACTATCGATTGTTAGTGTTAGGGTGTTTATTCCGGAATAGGTTGAAGTATCATCTAAATTTATCCAACCATCACCTAAATTTAGTTGCCATTGATAGTTTAAAGGACCATTATAGTCAATATCTACACTGAATGACACAGACCTATCTACAGCGATTTCTACAGAATGAGGATTTGTTAATAATACTGGAATTCCACTAATTTCTTTATAATCTTTTGTCCCATTTTCATCTAAATCTACAGGGTCCGTGTAACCATCTTCAACAGGTTGTTCACCTCCAGATGATGAGGTGCAAGTTCCTGTAATTATTACACTCTGGTTATTTACAGCACCACCCGTGGCAGCCGTAAAACCATAATATACCTCCGGATTGCTATTAAAAATATCATTTACTATATCTCTTGTAGCAGAAATTATGATGTTTCCATCCCAAGAAATAGTTAAGGAATTGTTTGAGGCATTCCAACTAAATATCACTTCATGGTAGTTTCCATCTGCTATCTCTGTCGAGAAAATATACTCATTATTATGTATTGTTGTCTCACCATCATAAACTATGGCTGCATGGTCACCATCTGGATCATTTGTATTCCATTTATATGTGTCAAATTCAACTGCTACAGAAGGTTTAATTCCCATATAACCAATACCACCCCCACTTGAACCTTGATCTGAAGATAATGGCTGTAAAACAAATGCTATTCCATCAGCACCATTGGCCCCTTGAATATTACCGAGGTTTAATTTTGATTTGACTTCAAAATCTTTAGATAAATTAACTGTCTCAAGAGACCATACGGCCCCAGACTGATTCCCTAATTCTTCTGTCAACAGATATGAGCTATCAGTTTGAATAAACTGAGCAGATCCAACAACATTATAGTCAGTGACATTGAGAGGAGAGCATTCTTTAGCTCCATCACAAGCTACTACAACCCCTAATGAATCAACTACAACTGGAGAAACACACAATATACCGTCATTATCTCCATCACTAAAACCTGCCTCTACTACGTCATAACACCCGTCTCCGTCAGTATCTAAATCAAAACTATTAATTACCCCATCTCCATCTATATCGTCTGTACCTTCTTCTGTGTCATATATACCATCATTATCATCATCTAAGTCTATATCATCAGGTACACAGTCCTTATCATTGTCTGGTTTCATTCTTATTGTAACAACATTTGATGTGTCATTTTCACCACATAAATAGCCTCTTGTCTCTAAAATTACTTTATACTGATGGCCTACCATCGACGTATCAAAATCTATTATCTCAAGTTTACTCGAGAATATATCTTTATATCTTTCTTTTTCTTTAAGAAAACCCCAAGAATCATCACTGTTTTCTCTTGTTAACCACTTATAAGTTATACCGTTTCCTACACCCTTAACCTCGAAAAATATATTACCAGCATCTAAATCTGGACATGGATCTAAAATTATATCTATAGGATATGAGGTTATATCAACCTGATACCCAACTTCCCTAAAATCAACTCCACTTGAGTTATTCCTATCAAGAGGTAAAGTATAACCATCTACAACATCAGTTCTATCGTTATTTTGAATAACTCTACCCTTCTCGTCTACATAAACACCCTGAGAAGTACCATAACCTAAGATTCCATTATCATCTTGGTCTGTATAACCTGCTTCAACTACGTCATAGCATCCGTCACCATCTGAGTCTAGATCATACCTATTTAAAAATCCATCTCCATCAGTATCATCATCTCCCTCCCATACATCTAGTATACCATCATTATCATCATCTAAATCATCTGCATCCGTTATTCCATCTTTATCAAAGTCAGAATATGAATAAAAATACCCCGCAAGACCTTGGACAGAATTATAACCATAATATTGACCGTAAACCGGTCCGTCAGACTCTATTATCAGCCTCTTATCAGGACCTAGAGGTAAAATGGTTTCTAGATCGTTATTATCAAAATAATACCAAGAGAAATCTTCTCTACCAATAATTTCCTCGCTAATTGGATTAAATGTATTAGCTTCTAGGCCATTTAATTTTAAATTAGCACCAGTTGATGTCAATATCTTTAGAGACATCTCAAATTTAGTACTAGCAATATCTTCGATATTATATATGCCATCAATTTTATTTGATGCTACTGGATTTATACCGTTTACAAGCATCATAGCCTGTTTTGTAGGGCTTCCAGTCTGACCCGCCATATTTTGATACCCGTACACTCTCTTATTAGAAAGAAGATATATCTGTTCATCTGAGCTCACATTTTGTTGACCAAAATAAATGATCTTATACTCTCCCTTATTTAAAATATAATCAGGAGATGAAGACGTAGTATCTTCTACGTTAGTGTATAACCATATTCTTGTATTATCTTCATGTGCAACAATTATTGGGTATTCGTTTGTATTACTCGCTGATCCACTTACATTGAGCTGTCCTGCAGCTTTTAGGAAAATATACTCATTAGATACATTATCTATAGGTTTAATTTGATCAAAACCAATATCTCTACCATTCCCTTGCCACGAGTTACTTCCACCCCAAAATCCGACATTTATTACAATGTTTTGATCTGATTCTACCAAGGCACCAACTAGAGCGTCTAAGTTTTGTTCTGGAGTACCAGGTACATTATCGAGAGCAAAGGCATGAGTCTGATACTGATTAAGTGAAAATGTATAATTTCCTTCTGTATCGATCTCATAGTCTTTTATATTACCAAGAACATGTTCCCACCCAGAACCAAGTTCACTTAATGTTACATTGGTTTTTCCTTCCTCTACAGCTAAAACTGTAAAAAATACTCTTCTATGCGTAGACTGTATATTAGTTATTCCGTGACCAAGACGAAATGTTCTTCCTGGAGCGGACTCACCTTTAAGAAATGATGAGTTCGCCTGCTGTCTCTCAAAATAATTTAATGAGGACCCATCATCCCACCTCCAACCTCCTTCAGGTTCAGAATATAAAGGATCGGAAGAATCTTGAAATAGACCTATCCACGGTCCATAATTATTATAAGTAAAAAGGTCTTCTTCTTCTTCTTGAAGTTCTTGAAACCATTCAACTATTTTATTTTGCTCCTCTTGAGTATTAATACTTACTAAATATCCACCAAGCTCAATTGCTATATTTCTAGATTCTCCCCAGTTCTTTGAAAATTTAGATATAAAGTAGCTATGCCCATCAAATAAACCTAGAAAAATGTAGTTATTTCCAAGATCTTCAATATTATAATCAAACTCAATAACAAATGGAAGGTTATCGGTATTATACAAATCATTCCATAGCCCATTAAACCATATATGCGCGTAATTTTCTTCATTATCTTGACCAGAACAACAGTCGTTAGGTTCATTATCATTCCAACTTGTGTATTGTGTCTGAGGATTTGCGTTATAATTTCCTGCCTGAAATCTGGTCTCAACAAAAATAGGTACAGGTTGAGATAGAGCATAATCCTTAAAACCCTCTACCTTCATGCCTTTATTTGATAGATTTCTACCAAGATCTTCAGTTGTTATTACTAGAGGTGTTTCGTCATCCTCACCAACTTTATAGGATATAGATCGCCCAATACCCATTTCAATTCTATTTGTCTGGAATGTACCAAAATTAGAAATTTTAACATATACGGGACCTTCGTTGTAGGGAGATGTTACGTAAATATACTGTTCCTTAGCAAAAAGTGTGTTTTTCTGATTAGAGTGAACTGGGCCAATATAATGTACTGATGACTGAGAAAATAGATTGAAACAAAATAGCAGGAGAGGAATTAAAATTCTCATTCTGAGAATAAATATAACGATCATGTGTTAAATCATGATGGATAATGTGTTATTATTTAAATATATTAATCTCTGGTTCTTGCTCCCCCAAGTTCAACGATAATAAATTCTGTTCTCCTATTTGATTGATGCTCTTCTTCTGATAAGGTATTACATCCATCAGGACTTGGCACATTTGGAGTAGTCTCTCCATAACCCTTACCATATATTCTTTCTTTTTTGTCAATTCTTTCTTGAATATATGCTGCAGAAGATTTAGCTCTTCTATCAGATAGATATAAGTTATATTCGTCAGTTCCCCTACAGTCAGTATGAGAACCTAATTCAATAACCATACCAGGGTAATCTTCCATTACCTTAACAATTTTATCAAGTTCAATTGCTGCATCAGGTCTGATATTTGCTTTATCAAAATCGAAGTAAACTGGATTTATTTCAATAATGTCTGCAAGATCAACACCAACTGCTAGCTTACTTAAAATAACAAAACTTGTGTCTGACATTACCCCGTCTGAGGCAACATATAAAATGGTGTCAGAGGTATAAGGAATTTCATCTTCAGGTATATACTCTACTCCACCACCATCTGTAAATACTATCTCTCCAAATTGAGGTTCACCAATAATTACTGCTTCTAAATCATCTCCACCAGGATCTGAATCATTAGCAAGTAATGTGTCAGAAAAGATACGAAGTGTTTCACCAGGTTTAAATATTAATAAATCTTGTTGAGCTAGTGGTACTGTCGGATCAATAATTTTAATTTTCACGTTAATAGGCTCACTCTCAAGAGGACCATTTGATACAGTATAAGTAAATGAATCAATCTGAGCAGTAGTTTCAGTATTTACGTATGAAAAAGTTCCATTATCTTTAAAATCAAGGCTTCCTTTTGTCGGTAAATCACCCAAAATAGTTGACCTTGACACTAGTCCTTGCAAAATATCATATGAGGTACCCGTTACCTCTCCGTCATTAACTAGTACACCAAGATCACCTAAAACTAATGTATCACCCCTAGCCATAGTATAATAGTCATCTACACCAAATGGAGGAGGAATATCAATTTTAAAAGAGTATATATCGTCTTCACCTTTACCACCTGGTCTATTTGAAGACACATATCCAAATTTAAATTGAGAGTCTATGTAGAAAGAAAAATCATCTTTGGAAGAGTTAAAAGGGTTTCCAACGTTAATAACTTCTTGAGATTGTGAACCCAATCCAACAGTCATGTAAACATCAAGTCCTCCAAGTCCAGGGTGTGCACTTGAAGAAAAGAACAATATATCGTCTTTATATATAAAAGGGAAAACCTCATTTCCTTCAGTATTAATACCGGGACCAAGATTTACAGGTCGAGAAAACTTGCCATTAATGTCAATATTTACATAATATATGTCAAAACCTCCCAATCCCTCAGGCATATTCGAAGAAAAATATAATCTTGTTCCATCTTTACTAATTGAAGGATGCATAACAGAGTATTCGTCATTATTAAATGGTAAAGTTCTTATTCTTGATAAATTGCCATTATTATAATTTGCAGTATAAATATTTAGATGAAGTGCATCATCTTTACCTGACTTTGCTCCAGATCTGGTAAAATACATAGTCTTTCCGTCTTCAGATATAACAGCAGGACCATCTTGAAAAGCTGTATTCATCTCAGCACCACCAATAAGCTTTGCGTTAGAAGCGCTTATGCTATCTTCTACAAAATCAGAGTTGAATAGGTTAAAAGTAGGCCTTTCTGGACGAACATACTTACCCCTGCTAATCTTTCCTGTATTTTGAATACCTGATGATGTGAACATCATATTAATATCTTTTCCACCTTCACCTGATCGTAAGGCATATCCACCAAAATCAGACATTTCTGTATTTGTCTCTAGGTTTATCAGATCGTATTTACTAACAGAATTAAGAAGTCTTTGGTAATAATTATCATTTGTCTCAAAAAGAGAAACCCTTACTTCCCTAGCTTTTTGCCTTGCGTATTTCTTCCTGTTTTTGTTTGCTTCGTTATATAATCCTAACTCATCCTGTAATTGAGAAAGAATCAAAAAATCTTCTGTGTCTATATCTTCTTCTGCATTGATAATAGTCTCAAATATCACCATAGCTTTTTCAACAGAATCAAGTTCCACATAAGATTTTCCTAAATTTCTCTGGATTTCAACAGTTGGATTTTCAACCTTTTCATATTTTGAAGCTGCTTTCCTATAGCTCTCATTATTAAAATGAAAATTTCCCCAATTTATATTTTTAGCGTCGTCATTACCCCTATTTAGTTCGAATAAAGGAAATCTACTCCTTTTATCCTCAACTTCTTGAGATATTGAAACTAGAGGAAAAAACAGAATGATAGATAAAAATAATATTCTCATAACTAAAAGTATCTAGGTGATTTAATAATATCTTTCTTCTTAAACATAAAATCATACCTAAGCAATATTTCGTGACTACCTCCATTGTATTTGAATGTAGTATTACCAACCGAGTAATCGAATGAATACCCTATTGCAATATTTTCATTGATGTTAATTCCAGCCATTATACCAAGACCTCCACCAATTTTACCAGTTGGTATTATTCTTCCCATAGCTGTTCTTGCCATTCCACCAAGCCAGAATAAATCTCTAAATACCGCATAAGCACTAATATCAAGATTTACCGGAGCGTTTTTAGTTATCTTAACGTATATACTAGGTCTAAGCTTTATATCTTTATTTATATCAAAAAGTGCTCCTGCAATAGCAAAATAATGTCTTTGTGACTGATCAAATTCTTTCTCAAGGATATTAGGGATAGATAATCCAGCATACCATTTAATTGTGTTATAGTAGAAACCAGCACCAAAATTCGGAAGAAACTTTCTTCTCACGTCTCTGCTGAAAGATGGATCTATTAGATCCGGGTCTCCGGCATCTAGATCAAGCATAGAGAAATCAGAGCTAAATGCATTACCACCTCCCTTAATACCGAAAGATAGTTTATGACCACTTTTTGTTACCTGTAGATGATAAGCAAGATCTAAAGTGAAATTTGTTGATTTAATTGGACCAATTTTATCATTTAGAATACTAAAGCCAAAACCAAGTTGATCATCAAAAAGAGGAGAATTTACTGAAAGCGTTTGTGTTCTAGGAGCGCCATCAAAGTTTATCCACTGAGATCGTAAAACAGTCATAACACTTAGCACTTCTCTAGACCCAACATACCCTGGATTAATAGACTGAGTATTAAACATATAATGACTGAACATAGCATCTTGCTGAGCCCTAGCACTGAAGCTTGAAACTAGTACAAATAAAAATAAAACTACTTTTCTCATCATTATTTTCTCAAATTTAGTCATTTCATCTTCTAATATAAACAAATCCTTTTCTGTATCTATTATCTTCTTCTACAGCATTTCCATCAAGATCAGTATCTCCAAGGTCAATTACGTAGAAGTAAACGGTCTCAGGTAAAAGCTTTCCTGTTGAATACCCATAGTTTGCAATACCTTCAAAGTATTTACTTGGGTCTTCATTCTCATATCCTTCCATCTCAAATACTTTAATTTCCCATCTATTATAGATCTGTACTGTATTATTTGGATAATAATCAATACCAGTAATAAACCAGGTATCATTCGTTCCATCGTTATTAGGTGAAATACCTTGAGGGACATGTAAATCTCTAAACTTAACATCAAGAACTACAGGTTCAGATGGGACTAAAGCACACTTATAACCTTTGGCAGTAACGAGAGCTCTGTATAGACTATTATCAAACTCATCAAAAGTAACATTAGTTATGGTCATGGAATCAGTATCTACTCCACTATACTGAATACCGTTAGCAAGATCTGTCCATGTCGTATCCTGCTCATCTTCTGACACATCACCCCTCTGCCACAAGTATTCAGCAGGTAAATCTCCATCTACATTAACCCCGATAGCATAAGATACATCGTCACCCTGGAATACTGTTCCTGCATATTGTGGTTGTGAATCGATGTCAATAACAAGTACTAATGCGTCATAACAATCTAAAACACCGTTATTATCTGAATCAACAGGTTCTTCGTAACCATCTTGATCATCGGTTACTACTTGTCCACTTTCATCAACTTCTGGATCACCATCACCTAAAATACCATCTCCATCTAAATCACTAAATCCAGCTTCTACAACATCGTTACAACCATCATCGTCACTATCTAGATCAAGGTAATTTGGTATACCATCATCTAAATCTTCAGTCACATCACTATTTGGTTGACCTGTTCCCTCAGACTGATCAGACATACCATCATTGTCTGTATCAGCATAACCTTCATCATTTTCATCTATCATTCCATCATTATTTGTGTCAAGGTCAGTAAATTCATTAACACCATCTTCATCAAAATCTGCATCAATACCATCACCACCTTCAATAACGTCATGAATTCCATCATTATCAGAATCAAGATCTTGATAGTCATTAGCTCCATCGCCGTCGGAATCAAGAACAGGTGTATCTTCAGAATCATCTGCCATTCCATCAGCATCTGTATCAGCGAAGACAAAGTCTTCATTTGTATCTAGTGAATCAATTCTTCCATCTCTATTGGTATCTAAATTACCATCTCCACCCTCTATAACATCTTGAATACCATCGTTGTCGGAATCAATATCAATAAAATCAGGATAAGAGTCATTATCAGTATTTGTAACAGGAGTAGATTCAGCATCATCATCCATACCATCAGCGTCAGCATCTGAGAACCCATCGTCGTTAGTGTCAATAACTCCGTCATTATTCGTGTCTAAATCACTATCTCCACCTTCTTCAACATCATATATTCCGTCATTATCAGAATCTAATTCTAGGTGATTAGGTAAACCATCTTCATCAGAATCAAAAGGATATGTAAGTTCTGATTTGTCATCCATACCGTCATTATCGTTATCAATGTATCCATTATCTCCTGAGTCTATGGCTCCGTCAGCGTTTGTGTCAAGGTTTCCATCACCAGATTCAGTCACATCGTGAATACCATCATTGTCAGAATCAATATCTAAATGATCAGGAGTACCATCTGAGTCTGAATCCGTAGGATCAGTGATAAGGGTAGGGTCATACATTCCATCACCGTCCATATCAATGTAATTCTCATCATCTTGATCTAATTCACCATCATTATTTGTGTCTAAAGCACCATCACCACCTTCAATAAGATCATGTATACCATCATTATCAGAGTCAATATCTTGGTAATCTGGTAAATCATCGTTATCAGACTGAATCTCAGAAGTTATTTCAGCTCTATCGTCCATTCCATCATTGTCTGCATCTACAAAGTCGTCATCACTAGAATCAATCCATCCGTCACCATTAGTATCTAAATCACCATCACCTCCCTCTAGAACATCTTGAATACCATCGTTATCAGAATCAAGATCTATGTAATCAGGATATGTATCAGAATCTGTCTCGGTTACAGGTGTAAATTCTGAATCATCATCCATTCCATCATTGTCAGAATCTGAATACCCATCATCATTGCTATCAATAACGCCATCATTATTTGTGTCTAAAACACCATCTCCCCCTTCTTCGACATCGTGAATACCATCGTTATCAGAATCAATATCTAGGTAATTAGGTGTGTCATCTAAATCTGAATTTATTTCAGTTGTAACTTCAGAATCATCGTCCATACCATCGTTATCAATATCAGAATATCCGTCGTCCTTATTATCTATAGCACCATCACCATTTGTGTCTAAGTCACCATCTCCACCCTCTTCCACATCATATATACCGTCATTGTCAGAATCAATATCCAAGTAATTAGGGTTTCCGTCTCCATCAGAATCAAGTGTAGGTGTGGTTTCAGAATCATCATCCATTCCATCACCATCAGCATCTTCATATCCTGAATCGTTCTCGTCAATAACTCCGTCATTGTTAGTGTCTAATTCACTATCTCCACCCTCATCTACATCATGAATACCGTCGTTATCAGAATCAATATCTAGATAATCTGGTTTAGCGTCATTATCAGTATTTGTTGTTGGCGTAAGCTCAGAGTCGTCGTCCATTCCATCGCCATCAGCGTCCTCGTATCCTGTATCATTTCCGTCGATAACACCATCATTATTAGTGTCTAAATCACCGTCTCCTCCTTCTACAACATCATGTATGCCATCATTATCAGAATCAATATCCAAGTAATTAGGATTTCCATCACCATCATTATCTGATGTAAGAGTTGTTTCAGAATCATCGTCCATTCCATCACCATCAGCATCTTCATATCCTGTATCATTATCGTCAATAACTCCGTCATTATTAGTATCTAATTCACCATCTCCACCTTCTTCGACATCGTGAATACCATCATTATCAGAGTCAATATCTAAGTAATTAGGATTTCCGTCTCCATCAAAGTCAACAGTTGGTGTGCTCTCAGAATCATCGTCCATTCCGTCATTATCTAAATCTGTGAAACCATCATCTTTATCGTCAATAACTCCATCATTGTTTGTATCCAAATCACCATCTCCACCCTCTACAACATCATGAATACCATCATTATCAGAGTCAATATCTAAGTAATCAGGGTTTCCGTCAGCGTCATTATCTGGCTGGTCAGTACTTTCGGAATCGTCAGCCATACCATCCTCATCATCGTCGGCAAAACCGTCATCTAGATCATCAATCATACCATCACCATTTGTGTCTAAATCTCCATCACCACCCTCTTCTACGTCAAATATTCCATCATTATCTGAATCTATATCTAAGAAATCAGGCATTCCATCACCATCATTATCTGGTTCAGGAGTATCCTCAGCAGAATCTGCCATACCATCTTGGTCTTCATCGGTAAAGCCTTCATCGTTCTCATCAATCATGCCATCACCATTTGTATCTTTATCGCCGTCGCCACCTTCAATTACATCAGGGATACCGTCATTATCAGAATCTAAATCTAAGTAGTTAGGTATTCCATCACCATCAGAATCTCCATATCCTTCATCAATATTTTTAATACCATCGTTATCAAGATCGATATCAGTAACTACAGTTACGAACGCAGCATTTGAAGGAGTTTCCTCGGAACATGGAATTGAAGGAATATCTAAAAGAACCCTATAGTATGTAGAGTCAACGATAGTATCAATATTAATAATAAACAATGTATCGGCTGTCGAACCTTTATATATAAGGGTGTCAAAAACACCATCACCTCTATCAATATAAATAGTATCATCAGTAACGTTTGTCCAATTCAGCGAGTCACTAGAACTTTGCCACTGATAAGATAAGCTATCCGATGAATTAACATCAACAAACACATATCCGGTCGTTCTATCTGGAATCTGTATGTCAGAAGGATGAGTGGTAATTTCAACAGAATAGTCATCCACCTCTTTATAATCAACAACTCCTGAACCATCTTCATCTAGAGGATCTGTGTACCCGTCTTCAGGGATATCTGAGCTCTCAGCTGCTATACATACATTTTCTAGCCAGACCACCTGGTTATTAGTTGCTGAACCTGTCGCGGCAGTAAAACCATAGTATACTTCAGCATCGCCACTAAATATATCTGCTACAATGTCTTTTGTTAGAGTAATAATTTCAGTTCCATCCCATGACACTGTCATAGTCTTTGTCTCTGCGGTCCAGTTAAATACAAAATCATGGTATAAACCGTCCTCTATGCCTGGACTAAATATGTGAAGGTTAGTATGTGGTCCGTATGGCACTCCGTTAAATATTACTGCTGCATGATCATCTGCTGTACCAGAATTACCATTATTCCACGTGTCAAACTCAACAGCTACTGATGGTGATATGCCCTCATATCCTAATCCACCTCCACTACTTCCGAGGTCTGATGCCAGAGGCTGTATGACGAAAGCTATTCCATCAGCACCCCAAGAAACATTAGATCCTAGGTTTAATTTTCCTTCTACCTTAAAGTCTTTATTAAGATCAATTTTTTCTTTAGACCATACAGAACCAGATTTATTTCCTTGATCTGGAGTAAGTCTATAGACTTCATTATCTCCGTC
>MDTG01194032.1_pt1 | contig 15983 bp, 17 predicted proteins | sample 811421 | NCBI WGS metagenome assembly MDTG01 (sample SAMN05326645, study PRJNA326480) | marine metagenome | isolation source: seawater | place: Pacific Ocean: South East | collected 2011 | reverse complement strand
TTTGGTCCAAAATTGCAGCTGATGGTAGAGGTACTTATTCTATGGCTAAGGAAGCACTAAATGCTTTCGCAAGGCAAGTAGCTATTGAGTACGGGAATAAATCTATTTATTCGGTAAGTTTAATTTTAGGATTTATTAAAACTCCCTTAACGCAGAAAACTTCAAAAGATCCAAGAATAGAAAGTGCTAAACAAAGGGTACTAAATTGTACCAATTCATTCTTAGAGTCTGATGAAGCCGCAGAATTTATTTTTACATTGTCAATTAATTCTTTTAGATATCTAAATGGTGTTTCAATTAATTTTGATGGAGGTGTTTTAAGCCAATGAATAAAATCATGATTAATTCTCATAAGGGTAAATATATATTTGAATTGGTGGATAATATGAATCAAATATTTAATAAGTTAAAAGAACATAAAAATTTAGATTTAATATTAATTGATGATAATATAAAACTCAATTTCCCAAGTTTTGTCGCTCGGTTTGAACAAAAAACAAAATTTATTAGTGTAAAAAGTGATACAAAATCAATTCATTTCCTCCCAAAACTTTTAGAGATTTTTTCATTAAATAGTTTGAGAAAAAATAGCAAAGTTGTTGTTGTTGGTGGCGCTACTTTGCAGGACATCGCTGCTACTGCATGCAATTTATTTCATAGAGGTATTAATTGGATATTTATTCCTACCACTGGAATCTCCCAGGGGGATAGTTGTATTGGGAGTAAGACTTCTTTGGATGGTGAAAATAGTAAAAATCAATTCGGAGTTTTTCATCCTCCAATTCACATTATTTCATGCAAAGATTTTTTAGAAAAAATTGATGAGATTGAAATTATTTCTGGTTTAGGTGATATCTTGCATTACTTAACTCCTTATAAGATGTTTGATGAATTTCTCATCAGATTTTTAGAAGTAATTGGTAATAAAAACGAATTAATAAAATTAAGCCATGAGTTATCTTATCATTCAATGAATATCAAATCTGAAATGGTTGAAATTGATGAATTTGATATTGATAAGAGAAATATATTTAATTTTGGTCACTCCTTTGGACATGCCATTGAAAAATCCTCTAACTTATATATTCCACATGGAATTGCTGTTTTGATGGGAATCTTTTTAGCAATAAATACTTCTTTTAAAAATAATTTAAATAATCCTTACTTAGTTGTTCAGTCTGAAAAAATCCGAAAAATAATTCAAAAATTATTGCTTACTTATTTTGAGGATAATTTAATTTTGAAAAAAAACCTTTTCCTTGAAAAACTCTCTCAAGATAAAAAGAATTTAAGAGATAATTATGCAAGATTAATAATTCCAGTAGAAAAGGATTTATCAATATGGAATTGTGGTCGTTATAAGCCTTTGTATGGCTTGGCAATAATTGAAATATCTTTGTTGCAATGTGGAAAAATACTAGAGTTAATGCAAGACTTTGATAAAGTCTTGGTTAATTGAAAAATTTACTATTTTTTAGGTTACTTATTTTATTTTTTTGAAGGATCTTTAGATGTTTTATATGTTATTTTATTTTTAGACTCTTAAATTACATGCCTCACTCCGAAATTGAAGTACCAAAAATATTATCCAAAGATGGCATACATATTTCAGACTTTGAAGATTGTAATAAAGAGATGATTTCCATTTCAGATGTAATAAATCAAATGCCGAAGGATAAATCTTGGTGTAAAACTATTGTCAATACAGATAGTAATTCAGTAACTATTCTTGCTCAATTGCCTGGAGAAGGCAATAGGCTACATTATCATCCAGATTGGAACGAATGGTGGTATATATTGCAAGGACCTTGGCTATGGGAGATTGAAGGAAAGAAAAAGACAGTTAATACAGGTGATTTTGTTTTCATGAAAAAAGGTCGCAAACATAAAATTACCGCAAATGGATCTAAATTATCTATAAGAATGGCTGTCAGTAGATACGATGTCGAACATGTATATCCATAATGAGTAAGAATAAATCTCCTTGTATAATTTTTGGAGGTACTTCAGGCATTGGATTATCTTTAACACATTTTTTAATTTCAAAAGAAATTAAGGTAATTTCAATTTCTAGAAATGAGTCAGACCTAAAAACTACTCCTTTATATGATCACATAGAATTAGATTTGTTTCATGACAGTGAAGAAATAATAAATTGCTTTGAGAGTAATAAAAATAAATTACTTGATCCCTATGCAATTATCTATTCTGTGGCAAATCCATGTAACTTTAACTCATTAGTTGAAATCCCGGAAAAAGCCTTTATAAACTCTTTTAAAATATCCACAATAGGTTTACATTTATATTTATCTTGGCTCATAAAGTCTTTTGAAGATTTAAAACAAAAAAATAAATTAAATGTAATAGTAATCTCTTCACAAAGTGCAAATAAAAGAAGCCCTTATTCATCGGCAGAATATTCAGTATCTAAAGCTGCTCAACTTTCTATCTCAAGATATTATTCCTATTATTTACAAGAAAAAAATCTAGGCAGACTAAATATTCTTACCCCAGGTTTAGTTAATACTCCATTAAGTAGAAATGTTCTAGGAGAGAGTTTTTTAGAAAAAAATAATCATATTAAAACTACTGATCTGCATTTAACAGTAGAATTTCTTTTGCATAATACAAATATCTCAGGTGCAGAAATATCAGTAAGTGGAGGATTTGATACTACCTTCTAAATATGATTCATTTATCAACCCTAACAATAATCTTTAATTAATGGATCATCTGAAAGTATCTTTTCAGCTAAAATCAAATCTGCTTTACTGTCTACACCAATAGTTGGATAGTTTATAGGGACCATTTTAATTTTATTGCCGTTTTCAAGTATTCTGTTCATATCGACTGATTCATTTATTTCGCAGGGAGTCTCCTCTTGATTTAAGAATTCTTCTAATGAATTTCTTCTAAATGCTATTATCCCATTCTGCATGTATTTAGCATTTTCTCCTAATTGAATCCAAGGAGAGGGAATAGGCTCTCTTGACATGTACATAGCAAAGTAATTTTTATCAACAACAACTTTGACATTATCCTTAGAAACAAAACCATCATAATCAGGAATCTCATTCATAATATTGACGACATTAATATTTTTGTCTTGAAAATGTTTTAATGTTTCATCTATTGAATCTGGTGAGATTGTTGGTTCATCCCCTTGCACCATAATCACAATATCAAATTTTTTATTTTCTTTATTTTCTATTATTTTAATTGCTTCGGCTGTTCTCCCAGTTGCTCTTGTATGTTTTGATGAAGTCATAACACATTTCGCATTAATTTCTTTTGCATATTCATAAATAACCTCATCGCATGTCGCAATGTAAACTTCTGAAATTAATTTTGCTCTAATTGTCCTTTCATAACAATGTTTAATCATTGGTATTCCAAGTATTGGTTCAAGAGGTTTTCCTGGGAATCTTCTCGAACCCATTCTCGCAGGAATAATTCCAATTACGTTCATTAAATTAAAATGCTTATTATTAATAAAGGATATATATAATCATGGTTTAAAGCTATTTAAAAAATAAGCTGAAAGAAATAATTCAAAAGTTAATAAATAAAAATTTATTAATCAATCTTTGCAGAGAAATTTTTTATAAATTTAAAGCATCCCATATAATATTTTTATTTTGTATTAATTTGTTCATAATTTTTTAAATGACCCCCTTTGTTATTATTAATTTAGTAAAAATTTTGGATATATTTTTTGATTCTTTAAAGGAATCTGCATTAACTTACGATAAAGAATATTCAAAAGAAAGACAAGAAATTAGAAAGTATATTTTCAAAGATAATCCTGAAGTTAAACTCGGCCACCCAAATTATCAAATTGATTGGAGTTATCTTTTAAACGCTGCTGATGGTTGATAATTTACAGTAGATCTAAAATTATAGGAATACCCCTCCTCTTTTTTTATGCATTTTAATACATTTTTCTTACTTTTAATAGTTATTGCAAACTATACAAACTTATTTTTAAATATAAAAAATAGAAAAAAATGAAACGCTTACTACTCCCATTATTAGCTGCTTTCGCTTTACCTCCTGCTTTTAATGCAGAATCGGTTGACTTCTTGTTGATTGGGTTTATTTGCTCAACCGCGTTGATGCTTTCTAATTTTCTTGTGCTTTGATTTATTTGGATGATTATATTATTCAAAATTTCTCTTTTTGTTAAATAATAAATAAATTAGTATCAATCAAAAAACTTAAATGTATATATTTTAAAATTGGGAAATTAAGAAATCAAATTCCAACTTAAAAAGTTTATAAAACTATTTCAATATAATTTGTTTGTAGTAAAAGATATTTGATATCATTTAAACAATAAGAATACAATCTTCTCATATTAGTAGTAGCAAAATTTATGCAATCGAAAAAAAATAGTTTATCTAATTGGTCATTTAACGAAAATGAATTTTATAAAAAAAGAGAGGAGTTACTGCTTCAAATATCATCTAAAGAAGTTGCAGATGCACCTTTCGTTTTTTTAGACAGACAAACTTTAACTACTGCTTTAACAAGGATAGATCTTTTCAGAAAAGTGTTAGACGTACAAGGTGCAATTGTGGAGTGTGGAGTACATAAAGGAAATTCACTTTTTTTATATAATCATTTATCTACAATTTTAGAATCCTATAACTTTAATAGAAAAATTATAGGTTTTGATACTTTTGAAGGATTTCAGAGTATCTCTGATAAAGATAACCATAACCTTAAGGCATCTGATTTTGCAGATACATCTTATGATTTGCTTAAAGATTGGTCACTTTTACATACTCAAAATAGAGCTGTGAGTCATATTGATAAAATAGAACTAATTAAAGGTGATGCCACTGAAACTATTCCGAAGTTTGTTAACGAAAATCCACATTTAATTATTGCATTGCTTTATTTAGATTTTGATATTTACGCGCCTACAAAAGTTGCACTAAAGCACTTACTCCCATTAGTTCCAAAAGGTGGGATTATTGGATTAGATGAAGTTAATTGCAAGAAATGGGAAGGCGAAACAATAGCATTAAAAGAATCATTATCTATCAATACAATCAAATTGAAGAAGTTTTATTATGATCCTTGGACTAGTTATTATGTCGTTGATTAAATTCTTAAATAAGAGGAAAAAACTTTTATCTTTAAAATGAGAAAAAATTTTATTAATAGATTTTCTCTTAAAGAGCAAGTTGTCATAGTAACAGGAAGTAATCGAGGTAATGGATTTGCAATTGCTTCTGGGATAAAAGAAATGGGAGCAAATGTAATAAGGTTAGATTTATTATTCGATAGTAATCAAAATTTAGGAACTCATGATATTATTTTTGATTTAAATGAGGTCAATAAAATTAAAAATATCATAGAAATTATTCATCTCAAATATGGAAAAATTGATGCTCTTGTAAATAATGCAGGTGTTAGTTTAAAGTCTTCGAATCCCTATGATGATTATGATACTTATCTTAAAACACTTAATATAAACCTTAATGCCTCTTTCAATATGTGTTCTGCAGTTGCCCCTTATATGAAAGAAGGGGGAAAGGGTTCAATTGTAAATATTACTAGCCTTGGAGCAGAAAGAGGTTTCCCGGATAATCCAAGTTATCAAATCTCCAAAGCTGGTCTAAAACAAGCAACTAAGGCTATGGCTAGAGACTGGGGAAATTATAATATAAGAGTAAATAATATTTGTCCTGGTTATATAAGGACTATGATGACTGAGGATAGTTTTAAAAATACAGAAAAGAATAAAGAGAGGCTAGATAATATGATTATTAAACGGTGGGGTAATCCTGAAGATCTTATAGGGCCTGTCGCTTTTTTACTATCTGATGCCTCTGCATATATAACTGGTTCAGATATATATGTTGATGGTGGTTGGATTTGTAATGGAGGATTATAGAATTTAATTAATATCGGAAAAACTAATAAAATTTTCTCTATACAAAAAATTTTTTTGATTGAATTCATTTTGATTCAAATAAATAAGGATAAATACCTTGAAAATAAACAAAAATATTTGAGAAACATAAAGATATTTAGAAAAATAAAATTAGATATAAATTTAATCAAAATTACTGAAATTTAAAATTAAAAGATAATAAAAAAAGGAGATTTATTAAATTATAATTTTAATGAAATAGATGCAAGATTAGCTCCAGTTTGGTATATTCATAGTGGTCAAAGAGAAAGATATTTAAAATCAATAATGAAAGATAAAAAAGGGTAATTTTATCTTGTATTCTTTATTATGAATGGTCATTATTTAATAATGGTTGTGGGAAAATAAGTTTGATAAATTTTTAGAAAATTTAAATTTTTTATGTTTTATTTAAAAAAAGAATCAAACCAAATTACAATACGAGATTTTTCTTAAAAAAAATTAACCCAATCTAAATTTTATTTGAATTTATATGGAGTAGGAGCTTTTGAAATATTATTCTGGAAATTATTCCATTTTTTTATCTGACTGGGGATATCTAAACCCATATTTTTAGACCATTTATTCAAAATTGCTGTAAAAATCTTGCCTACCTTACCATCAGAAATCTTGATGTTATTTAAAGAAGTAACTGGCAGCATACAAAAAGGTGTTCCAGTCATAAATGCTTCATCTGCGCCATAAACATCAAAAACCTCTATATTTTTTTCTATAACCTCTAAACCTAATTCGGAACATAATTCATTCATAACATAATCTCTTGAAATTCCTCTGAGAATATTTCTTCCTTCAGGAGTAATTACTTTATTATCTTTAATTATGAAAAAATTATCTCCCGTACCTTCAGAAATGAAACCATCAGTATCAAGTAATAATGCCCAATTATTATCGCCTTTAAATTGGCTAGCCTCGATATTTGCCATTAAATAAAAAACCCTACTTCTATTTTTTATTTTTGGATCTAATAAATGTGCAGGAATTGCTCTTTGCGAAGTTATTACAGCGTTTATCCCATGATCGAATAGCATTCCCATTGAAGATACTGTCCATCTCAAGGGGAAATCAGCAATAATCAAATTGGAACCTTTATTTAAACCGGAAATATTTTCATAAATGCCAAGAAGTCCTCTTGACACATCTATCATCAACCTATGTTCATCATCATCATGAAACAAATGATCGTTAACCTCTATTGTTTTATAGCAAGCATCCTCAATTTCATTAGCGGAATAATTTAGTGGAATTCTAAATATCTTAACTCCCATAAGTAACCTTTCTATATGTTCTTTTAACTTAAATTGTTTTTTGTTGAAAGATCTTGTCATTTCAAAAACCATATCTCCAAACATTAATGCTGAGTCATAGATTGAAACTTTAGCTTCGTTTTCCGGAACAAATTTTCCGTTAAAATATACTACTCGTTCTGTATTTCCCAAATTTTTTATCAAGCTATAAATTAATATAATAAATTTCTGGTGATATTGATTATATTTCTTTTTTTCTTTTACAAAGTTCCCTATCATGCCATTCAATGATATCTAAAATCGTAAAATCTTTATTTTTAAAATATAAAGATTGATAAAGTTTATCCATATATAAATATTCATGGTAAGTATTGACATCAAGAATTATATCTGGCCTTCTAAATTCTATTGGACAATTTATAGTATTAACGGGGCACCAATCATTATCCACAGGTTTTTGACTTTCGTAATCAAAAAAATTTAAATGCACATGCTCTCTTTTAGATGGTTCTTTAAAAGAAGATCTAGCTTCCTCTAATTTTGAGAAATCAAATATTTCCGCCCCAATACCATCTGGATATCCAGAATTATAAATTTGAGAGAGATTAGATGAAAAACCTGGGCATCTTAGATTTTTATGAAATTTAACTATCTTATCTATTTCAGTTGGTTCAGGTGTTGCATTATCAGCTGGCAATCTGCAAATTAAATCAGATTTCCTTTCCTTCGCAGCTAAATAGTATCTCTCTACAAGATCATCTTCTGGACCGCAAAATATATGTACATTAAATTTCTCTAGATACATTTTTAATTGCAAATTTTCTTTTGTATCAGGTATAGCAACTATGATTTCAGATATATTTTTACATCTTTTTACACGTTCAATTATTCTCCCAACTAGTGGCTCTCCAGCTAGTGGAAGTAAACTTTTCCCTGGGAGCCTTTTTGAACCAATCCTCGCTTGAATAATTAGATCAACCTTCATAAAGTTTTCAGATAAAAAGTGTTAATTTCACATACATGTAAGAATAATTTATAAATTTAATACAATCCTTTAATTTATTTTGTCCCTTAATATAAATGTTCTCTTAGTTTTTCGGCAACTTTCTTTTCCTCTTCAGTAAATTTCTTGACGCCATCTCCTAAAGATAGTTCAATTTTTCTAATTCCCCCCACTAATTGCCTCAAGCCAGCTGGTTCTAAAGAAGCAGCTTGATCTGAACCATACATACTTCTATCTAAAGTAATATGTCTTTCTATAGAAGTTGCACCTAATGCAGTCGCTGCCATTGTTATAGCTAATCCAGATTCATGACCGCTATAGCCTACTTTGCATAAATACTTATTTTTTAAAGTGGTAATCATATTCAAATTAGCATCTTCATCTTTCATAGGATAAGTAGATACGCAATGCATTAATTCATAAGGACAAGATTCTTTTATAAAAATTTCTATCGCTTTATCGATGTCCTCGTAGGTGCTCATGCCAGTTGAAATAAAAGTATATTTTTTTTCTTTAGCAATTAACTTTAATAAATTTGTATTAACTATCATTGGTGAGGCAACTTTATTAAATTTAAAATCAAATTTAGAGATGAATTCCTGACTTTTCTCATCCCAAGCAGATGCGAACCAATGAATATCCTTCTCTAAACAATATTTGTCTATTTCTTGATAATCTTCTTTACTAAATTCTAGTCCTTCTTTTTGACAACGTTGAGTAGATCCCCAAGGGCTATGTCTAGGAGAATTTAAAAAACTTTGGGTATAAACAGAATCTATATCTCTTTTTTGAAATTTAACTGCATCACAACCAGTATCCTTTGCCAAGTCTATAAGTTTTTTGCAGATATTTAGATCACCATTATGATTAATACCGATTTCAGCTATTATAAAAATTGACATTTATTGTAAAATTGAATTTAATTGATTTTGTTCTAATGAATTTAAAGAAATAAATGTTTCTATAAATTCTCTCACAAAACCATCGCCTCCTTTACTATTCAAAACAACATTCGAAATATTTTTTATCATTACATAACCATCATTTGGACATACCGAAAATCCAGCGACATTCATAATCTCATAATCATTTAAATCATTTCCGAGATAAATAATTCCTTCAAATGAATTTACAGAATTAGATTTTTGTTTATTAAATAAGTAATCCTTAACAAAATCCAACTTATTATTTACACCACTAAAACACTTTAGTTTTAGCTTTTTGCAACGAGAAGAGACAACTGAATTTTTTTCTTTAGATAAGACAAACATTTCTATATCTAGTTTATTGATTTTTAAGAAATTTCTAAAAATATCTAATCCAAGGCTGTCTGATTTATCACACGCAATAGTTTCAGAACCATTTTCATTAAGATAAACTTTATTATTAGTAAAAACTCCATCAAAATCAAAAATAATTGTATGAACTTTATTTATACTTGGAAAATTATTTTTCCCCATAACCAAACATATTTTCAACTAATTCTACAATGATATGTCCCATCATTAAATGTATTTCTTGAATCCTTGCAGTGGTATTGCTCTCTACTATTATTTTTTCTTTAACTAATTTAGAAGCTCTACCTCCTTCTTTACCTAAGAAAGATATAACTTCTATGCCTTTCTTCTCAGCTTCATTAATTGCTTTTATGATGTTAAGACTATTTCCTGAGGTTGATAGACATATTAATAAATCTCCTTCTTTACCTAATGAAGAAATTTGTCTTGCAAAAACATCTTCGTAAGAATAATCGTTCGCTACGCAAGTTAAAACAGAAATATCTGATGATAGGCATATTGAAGCGAGAGATTTCCTATCAAATTTGTATCTTCCAACAAATTCTCCGGATAAATGCATACAATCGGTAGCACTCCCTCCATTACCACACCAAATTAATTTATGATCCTTCGAAAGACATTGATAAATCTTTTTAGCAAAGATTTGACATTTTTTGATATAAACACTCCTATTTCCTAGGATTATTTTATTTAGTTCATTAAATTGTGAATCTATAAAAGCTGAATAATCTCTCATTTCATATCATTTAACTCAATAGTAATTTCATTTTTTCTATAGTCAACTCTTTAATATTGCTATTCTCCACTTCAAAAAATCTTATCACAGCAAGATAATGTTGATAATCTGAGAGGAATCATAATTATTGTAAGTGAAGGACTCTGATCTATTTTTTTTTTTAATTTTCCTCGGTTTTACTATCTAAAGCGCTAGTATCCTCGCCAAGAATTAGTAAATTATATTTTCTCTATAGTGCCCTCGCAATATCAATACGTTGACGTTTCCACTACTTAATTTGATTCCATTTTCACCTACTTTTGTTTGGTATTTTTATTTAATGAATTTATGAATTCATGAAGGCATGTATTTTTAGCTGCTTCAATTATTTTCAATTTATCTATTTCTTGAGTTTCATAATAAAAAGATATTTTATTAAAAAAATGTCGTCTTTTATGTAAATATTTTGAGCAACATGGGAAATTTTATTTTTCTAATTAATTAAATCATTCTTGTTGTAGTTTTTGTCAAATACATTGTTGTTGATAATTATTTGACCTGAATATGGCCTAAAAGTGGCATTATGATATCTATTAGGGTACTTTTGCCTGATCCTGTCTCTCCGACAATGCCAATCCTCTCACCCCTATGAAATATCAAATTAACATTACTCAAAACCTTCCTATCTGTATCTTTAAATTTAAAAAACAAATTTTTAAGTTCGAAACTTATGAAATCATTGATTTTTTTTTGTAAAATTTAAAAAAAATTATAAAAAAAAATATGCAGATAAAAAAATATTATAAATTCCATACTAAATTATTCATTAATTTTATCAAAATGAATTATTTTAATTTCAATTAATTTAGATTTTATATAGAAACTCATGAATATTTTTTATATAATTAAAAGCCTATATTCTATAAAAGTTTAATAAAAATCTCTAATACAAAATTTATATAAAGTTTTGGTAATTCTTAAAATAAATTTTTAAATATTCTTATGAAGATTGTATTTTTTTATTGAGATATAAAATATTTTTTTTGTTAGAACAATAAATATTACAAAATTTCTTAATATTATTTTGAGTATTTTTAGAAAACCACCATTGTTCAATATTGGGATAAATTAGTTCTAAAAAGTTTGTTGCTTGTTCTATATTTTGATGAAATATTCCTACTTCTTCAAGTAAAGTAAATGCCTTTTCAGCCTCTTCACGTAATTCCCAGTGTTCTTTATTCCAAAATAAAATAGTAGGAAAATTAAAAGAAAGTGTTTCTAAAAATGTTGTAGCATTATAGGTTCCAATAAAAATTGAATATTGAGATAAAACTTTTTGAAAAGTTTTTTTTTGATTATCAAATTTTACTTTTGGAAATAATTTATAAATCATATTCTTTTGACTAAGGGATCTATCTGTTGGATCAACTCTCACGTATGTATTTTTTGAAATTTTATGATTTAACTTTTTTAAAAATAACGTAACATCCTCGATATAACTTTTCCACTGACCATAAGAAATAATAGCACTATATAATTGATAGCTATACTTTGGAGCAGTGGTAAGGCATAAAAGAATTTTTCCATTTTTATTAGGTTGTATTTTTTTATTTATCAAATTTTTTGTTATTTTAAAGGGTATAATCTTGCTTAAAAAATTTTCACTTGTCCAACCCCATGTAATATATTTATCTGCAATATCTATTTCGTATGTCTCGTAAGAACTAAACAAATTAAGTCCATAATTTCCGCCATGTTGCATCCAAATAAGCTTTGAACCTAACTCAACATTCTGAGCACACCAATGCTTAAAAAAATCATCTTGGCATTTTGCAGTCAAAATATATTTTGGACAATTAGGCCATCTAGTCTTATCTATTAAAGTTCTATATTTTGAAAAACCCTCCAAAAACGCTTTTGGTAAATTTTTGGGTATTAAAATTGATAAAATTTCTAAAAACTGATTTGAAAGGTTTATTTCGGAAATATTTTCTTTATTTATATCTAATTTCCATTTTCGCCAATCATCAGAAAAGGAGGTTTTTTTGATATTTGGCTTAATTAATATTATTGGAAGTTGTCCATGTCCTAATTTTATCAAGATATTCGCCCAATTTGGAAGACCATTTTCATAAATTACTAAATTTTGTTTTGTAGGAAATATTTTCAAAACATTTAATAAAATTTTTTTTATAATATTTTTTATAAATAAATGAAAAATATTTTGAGAAAATAATTTATTTTTCTTATGTCGATAAGACTTTTCTAAAAAAAATACTTTCCCATTCATCATAGAAAATATCTCAGAAAAGATATAATCATTCCAATCTTCTCTATGCAACATTTCTTGAAATTCTGTTATACCTTCTGGAATAAATTCTCCAGAATATCTTTTGTGAGTTCTAATATATTTTTCGTTTTCTTTATCCTTAACTAGAGATTTTTTAAGCATTGTCCATCTATCAAAAATTATCGGGATGAAAGTAATAAGCCATGGACCTAATAAAATTTTCCAATATCTATTTGAGTAATTTACGGAATGGATGGCATTTAACTTTTTAGATATATTTGGAATAATTAAATTATATAAATCATTGAGTTCTTTAAAATCGGAATAGAGTTTTTTTCTATCATCCCAGTGATAATCTAGGAAATTTATATTTTTTAAAGGTTTATTTTCTTTGTATTTTTCAGAAAAGCACCATTCTCCAATATAGATGTTATCTGTTTTTTGAAAATCAAATAATTCTTGAATACTAGTTGTAATAATTTGTTTTGAATTTTTCTTCATTACTTAATCCAAATTAATGATTATTGAACTTTTTATAAATTGAAATCATTTGGTATAAATCAAATTTTCATATATATTATTTTGAATTAACTTAGGATATTATATCTTATTAAAGATCTTTAAATATTTTTTTTAATTTCAAAAAAAAAGTCCCTTTAAAGGGTAAGTAATGGCTTTAAAAAGAATTAATTCTCTTTCTAACTTCAATAACCTATCAGTTTTTATTAAATATTCTTTCTTAAAATTATTTGTTTTATTTTTCTGAGAGATAAAATACATATGTATATCAGCATCACTAAACTCTAAAAGATTAAAATTGGCAGTATTTATCAATTTTGAAAAATTTAAAGTGGAGAAATACCAATAGTGTGCATTTTGTATTTGTCCAATATCATAATTTTGTATATTAGGCACCCCAAGATATAAAAGGCCATCTTCCCTCAAAAAATCATGAATTTTATGTAGTGCTTCCAGAGGATCTAATATATGCTCCAATACATGATTGAGAATAATAACTTCATATTTTTTATCATCAATTAAAGCATCTTCTAAAAAACCTTTTCTTATATTTAATTTAAGTTTATTTTTACCCATTTCTCTGTAGAAAGATCCTTGTTCATAACCAGTTAAATTCTTATAGCCTGATTTTTTAAATTCTAAAAGCTACCATCCTCCTGCACACCCTATTTCTAAAATAGAAATCTCTTTATTTTTTTATATAAGGTTCTAAAGAATTTACAATCAAGGATTTTCTAGATAAAGCTAATTTAATTTTCTTAGCTAAATATTCTTCAAGATCAGAAGATTCATAAATAAACCGATATAGATTACTACTGTAAAATTTATTCATTTCTTCTTTAGAAGGTACTTGATTAGATCTCACTATTCCGCAATCCATGCAAAGTACTACAGAGTTTATTTCATGTCTATTTTTTTGAATAATTGAAAGTTTCCAGAAGACCCACAAATACAATCCAGCTTATTTAAATTACTCTTTTTAAAAAACTCATTATAATTATCTATAGCTTGTTTCTGAGTAGGGTTCATTATTTTAAAATTTATAAAATATCTTTTTAGAAAACTTTTATATATATTATCCTAACAAACTTTAATCAAGTAAAATTATTACTATTATTTAGTAGAATTTATATAAAAGAATAAATTATTTTTTTATCTATTTATAATTCATTAACTGAAATAATAAATTATGAGAATGCACATTTGATACTTTCAATTTTTATAATTTAATACTAAATAATAAAATTAAGATCAGTTATAAAAAAGTTTTTGATCAATTAATGTCTGCTAAATATTTTTTTCATTAGAATTATTTCATGCTCTTTCCAAGTTCCCTTTTGGACTTTATAATAAAAATATTTTTACTTATTAAAAGAAATATATTCTTAAACAATGAAAATTTTGAATTTTAATATTAATAAAGCTTCATTTTTGCTTTTGATTGGTTTTTTTCTTATTGAAATTTACAAACCAACTCAAGTTTTTGCTCAGGGATCAAGTGAGATAAAATTAGAAAATTACATTAATAAAATACCTGATGATAATTTTTATATCTTAGGACCAGGAGACGTATTAAAACTAAATGTTTCAGACCAGACTGACTTGCTTGATTCAATTTTTGTAATTGATGGAGAAGGCACAGCTAATTTAAAGCGATTGAAAAGAGTTTATGTCCAAGGTTTAACAATTGATGAATTAACAGAACAGCTCAATGAGCAATATTCTAAATATTTATTTAAGCCTAATGTTCAATTAACAATTGTTAAATATAGGCCGGTAAAAATATATATTGGAGGTCAAGTTGAAAATCCTGGTCACTATGTATTAAAAGGTGATTTTCTAAATTCAATGGATGATAATAAAGAATTATCAAGAGATCTTTCTCAAAAAATTCAGTTGAATAATGCGATATTAAAGACTAAATCATCAGATGATAATTTATTAAATTTAATAAAAGACAACTCATTTCCTTCACTTTATTATGCAATAAGAAAAAGTGGGGGTTTAGCTGTAGATGCAGATTTGAAAAATATTTTAGTAACTAGAAACAATAGTATTTCAAGAGGTTCCGGGAAAATTAAAACAACTTTAAATTTGTTAGAGATAATAAATTTAAATGATCTTTCGCAGAATATAAGGATACTTGATGGAGATTCGATTTTTGTTCCAAGATCTCAAAATCCAGTATTATCTGATATAGCAAAAGCCACTATGTCCAATATTAATCCTAAGTTTTTAGATATATTTATTTCAGGTAGGGTAAATAAACCTGGAAAAATTTCAGTAAATAAAGGATCTGTTTTAACAGAAGCTCTTGAAATAGGGGGTGGAACAAAAGTAATTAAAGGAAAACTTATATTTATTAGATATAATCCTGATGGAACAATTGAAAGGAGAAAATTTGCTTTGAATAGAAGAGCTAAAAGAGGATCATATAACAATCCTTATTTAAAAAATGGAGATATAATTTTTGCAGAAAAGGGATTCTTGAAATCAACTAGTGAAGTTGTAGCAGATATAACTTCTCCATTAGAGTCTCTTTTCTCAACGTATGGTTTTTATAAGTTAGTTACTGGTGATTAATTTAAAATTTATGTTAAAGAAAATATTTGGAAATATTCTATAAATCAATAATTATTGGATTCGTTTTTTAATTTATTTAAACATGCTTTAACAATTCTTTCACTTGCTTTACCATCCCCAAATGGGTTAATAGCTTTTGACATTTCATCATAAATTTTTTTATCAATTAATAATTTTTCAGCTTCCAAGAGAATATTTTTAGAACTAGTCCCTATCAATTTTGCAGTTCCTGAATCTATACCTTCTGGTCTTTCAGTTGTATCTCTCAAAATAAGTACTGGTTTACCTAATGAAGGCGCCTCTTCTTGTATCCCTCCTGAATCAGTCATTATAAAATAACAATGCTTCATCGCTGAGACAATATCAAGATAATCTAAAGATTCGCAA
>MDTG01381464.1_pt1 | contig 15989 bp, 15 predicted proteins | sample 811421 | NCBI WGS metagenome assembly MDTG01 (sample SAMN05326645, study PRJNA326480) | marine metagenome | isolation source: seawater | place: Pacific Ocean: South East | collected 2011 | reverse complement strand
CGAGTACATGACGGGGGGCAACATAGTAATTTTAGGTGAAACAGGTGATAATTTTGGAGCTGGAATGACAGGTGGAATGGCTTTTATTTACGATATAAAAAAAGAATTTGATAAAAAAGCTAACCCGGAGTCAGTGATTTGGCAAAAGGTTGAGACAGATTATTGGAAATTATTTTTAAAAAATCTGGTTACAGAACATCATCATGAAACAGAATCTTTACTATCAAAAAAAATAATTGACAATTTTGATCAAGAAATAGAAAATTTTATACAAGTGTGTCCAAAAGAAATGATTGATAAATTAGAGAATCCAATTTCAAATAAAATTGTTAGTTTTGCAAGTTAGGATATAAATGAACCTTTTCTGTTTTGGTTATGGTCAAGTTGCCAAAAACTTAGTATCAAATCTTTTAAAAAAAAAAGTAAATTTAAATTTGACAATTTCGACTAGAGAAAATTCTTCTAATAAAAAATTTGACAGCTTTGAATTCGAGAATTTAGAGTTCAATGAAAATGCTTATGATAAGAAAATTTTAGATAAATTAAATGAGTACGATTATATTTTAATTTCTGTTCCACCAATTAATTCAATCGATCTATTTTTAAAAAATCTTGCTAATTATGTAAAAGAAAATAATAAAATTAAATCAATCCTGTATTTGTCATCAACTAGCGTATATGGAGATCATAATGGTGAATGGGTAAATGAAGATAGTGAGACCAAACCAAAGACTAAAATGGGAATTGATAGACTTAAGGTAGAAAAAGATTGGTTAGAATTTTCGAAAAAAAAAAAATTACCAATTCAGATATTTAGATTAGCTGGTATTTACTCAGAAAAAAATAATGCAATAAGCAGACTTCAAAACAAGCAAAGTTTTTTAGTGGTTAAAGAAAATCATTTTTTTTCAAGAATACACGTCAAAGATATATCTGAAATATTATATCAGTCTCTAATAAATATTAAAGAAAATCAAATATTCAATCTTGCAGACAACAAACCTGCATCAAGCTTTGAAGTTACAAGTTACGCATCTAAATTATTAGGATGTGAATTACCTACAAAAATTAATTTCGAAGATTTACAGGATGGTGTTTTAAAAGACTTTTATAGGGATTCAAAAAAAGTTTCTAATAAAAAAATAAAAAAAAAATTAAACTATGAGTTTATTTATCCCACTTATAAAGAAGGTTTATTACAATAATCAATTATTTTATTAACATAATAATTTAAAATTTTTAAGTCTTTTAGTCTTGAAAGACTATGGTCTCCATTTTTTATTTTTATAAATTTTTTTTCTGAGTTGGGGAATACTTTTAATATCTTTCTCGATAAACTCTGAGGAACCACATCATCTTTTTCACCGTGTAAAAGATAAACTGGAAATTTAAATTTGTATTTTTTATTGAGAACCTTATTTTTCTGGCCGTCTTTAATTATTTTTAAAGTAATTTTATATGAATAGTTATCGTTTTCTAAGTCATAAAACTTTTTTTTAAGTACCAATTTTTTTTTTTTTTTACTTAATTTTTTCCATATTAATCTGTCCAAAAATTCTGGCGCCGCTCCAATTCCAATAAAACCTACAATATTTTCAAAATATTTTAGCTGAATTAAACCCAGCCATGCACCTAAGCTAGATCCGATAATTATTAATTTTTTGTTAATTAATTTTCTTTTGATCATGAATTTTATGTCATTTGACCAACTAGTAATAGTCCCTTTTTCAAATACCCCATACGATTTACCATGACCAGAGTACTCTAGTGCCATAAAACCAACTTTTCTTTTCTTACATTGTTTCATTAGATAATTGGTTTTTTTTCCAGTCAAATCCGACTTTAAACCATGTAAAAAAACAACAAATACATTAGATTTTGGATTTTCATAAAGAACTCTAATTCTCTTTTGATGTTTGTAAGTTATAAATTTAAATTTAGTCATAAACAGTTTTAAAATATGATAATATAAGATATCTAAATGTCATCTAAATTAAAAGTTTTGCAAGTAATACCGAAACTAGACTATGGAGGAGCAGAAATTGGATGCTATGATTTTGCCCATTATTTAAGTGAACAAAAATGTGGATCTTTTATTGTCTCTAGTGGAGGCGCGCTAGTAAAGTATATTAATAAAAAAAAAGTTAAATTAATAAAATTACCTGTTCACAGTAAAAATCCACTGTTAATATTATTAAATATTATTTTTTTAACTTTAATTATTTTAATTTATAAAATAAATATAGTTCATGCTCGAAGTAGAGCTCCTGCATGGTCATGTTACTATGCGACTAAAATTACTGGTGTAAAATTTGTGACTACTTTTCATGGTACATATAATTTTAAAAGCAATTTAAAGAAAAGTTATAACAAAATCATGTTAAAATCTGATTTAGTAATTGCAGGGACAAACTTTATTTTTTCACATATAAATGATAAATACCCTGAATTTGTAGAAAATATAAAAAAATTTTTGGTAATATTTAGAGGTATTAACACTGAATATTACGATCCAGATAATATAAAAAACTCAGACAAAAATAAATTAGTTAAAAGTTTTAAAATTGACATGTCAAAAAAAATTATTTTATTACCTGGAAGACTGACCGAATGGAAAGGTCAAGAAATGTTTATAGAGGCATTAAATATTTTAAAAAATGATTATGGTAAAGATCAATTCCAAGCTCTTATAGTCGGATCAGATCAAGGTAGACAAATTTACAAAAAGAAATTAGTTCGTTTGGTTGAACGTTTTAGATTAAATAGTCATGTAATTTTTATAGATAATATTAAAGTTATGCCAATAATTTACAGTATTGCCGATGTTGTGATTTCGTCATCAATTGAACCTGAGGCATTTGGCAGGATATCTGTTGAGGCTCAGTCTATGAAAAAACCAATAATTGCAAGTAATATTGGTGGCTCTAAAGAAACAATAATTGATAACAAAACGGGATTTTTGTTTAATTCAAACGATCCTAAATCTTTAAGCTCAAAAATTGACCATGTATTATCTCTAAATCAAGCTACATTGAATTCTTTAGGAAATGAAGGTAGAAAAAATGTAATATGTAAGTTTAATGTTGAAAAAATGTGTTTATCAACTTATTCAGAATATAAAAAATTAATTAATGCCTAATATAACTTTACCTGATGGAAAAAAACTCCAATTTAATCAAAAGATTAATGGTATAGAAATTGCAGAGGGAATAAGTAAGTCACTTGCTAAGGAAGCACTGATAATGGAAGTAGATGGGTCCTTAAAAGATTTAAGTTTTGAAATTGAAAAAGATAGTAATGTTAAAATTTTGACTGCAAAAGACAAAGATGGACTAGATACTATAAGACACGATACAGCACACATACTCGCAATGGCAGTACAAGAATTATTTACAGAAACACAAGTAACAATTGGACCAACTATTGAAAATGGTTTTTATTACGATTTTTCAAGAAAGCAGCCTTTTACAGAATCCGATCTTAAAGAAATAGAGTCTAAAATGTCCGAGATTGTTGATAGGAATGAAAAAACCCGTAGGGAAGTTTGGGATAGAGACAAAGCAATTTCACATTTTAAAAAAATAGGCGAAAATTACAAAGCTGAGATTATAAAAGATATTCCAAAGGAAGAGGAAATTTCAATATACTTCCACGGTAAATGGCATGATCTGTGCAGAGGCCCACATTTACAATCAACTGGTAAAATAGGAAAATATTTTAAGTTAACAAAGGTGGCAGGTGCTTACTGGAGGGGTGACTCTGATAATGAAATGTTACAGAGAATTTATGGAACCTCTTGGGCATCTAAAAAAGATTTGGAAAAATATATTAAAAGATTAGAAGAGGCTGAAAAGAGAGATCATAGAAAACTTGGGAAAGAAATGGACTTATTTCATTTTAGAGAGGAGAGTCCTGGAGCAGTATTTTGGCATGAAAAAGGTTGGAGTTTATTTCTTAAATTAATTGATTATATGAGAAAAAAACAAAGGAGTGCTGGATATAAAGAAATTAATACTCCAGAAATTTTAGATAGATCATTATGGGAAAAATCTGGTCATTGGGAAAAATTTGGTGCACACATGTATACAACACAAACACCTGATGAAAAAATATTTGCTGTTAAACCTATGAATTGTCCAGGTTGTTTGCAAGTTTTTAATCAAGGTTTAAAAAGTTATAGGGATCTCCCTCTTAAAATGTCTGAGTTTGGAAAAGTTCACAGATATGAACCATCTGGGGCATTACACGGCCTTTTAAGGGTTCGCGCTTTCACACAAGATGATGCACATGTTTTTTGTACTGAGGATCAAATTACAGAAGAATCACTGTCGGTAACAAATTTAATATTAGAAATCTATAAAGATTTGGGTTTTCAAAATATTATTTTGAAATATTCTGATAGACCAAAATTGAGGGTTGGAAGTGATACTGTTTGGGACAAAGCTGAAAATGCTTTACTTGAAGCTGTCAAGGCGACTAAGTTAAATTATAGTTTTAATAAAGGTGAAGGTGCGTTCTATGGACCAAAAATTGAATTTGTATTAAGGGATGCAATTGGCAGAGACTGGCAATGTGGAACACTTCAGGTAGATTTTAATTTACCTGAAAGGTTAGGATCAACTTTTGTGGACAAAGACGGTTCAAAAAAAACACCCGTAATGTTACATAGAGCTCTTTTTGGTTCATTAGAGAGATTCATTGGAATATTGATTGAAAATTATGCTGGCAAACTTCCGTTTTGGATTAGCCCAATCCAGACAGTTGTTATACCTGTATCAGATGAGTTTGATGAATACTCAAAAAATGTCAATAGAGAATTAATAAGTTCGGGTATCTCATCTGAAATAGATTTAAAAAACCACAATCTTAATTATAAAATTAGAGAACATTCTTTAGCAAAAGTACCTATTTTACTAATATGTGGGAAAAAAGAAGTTGACAGTAACAGTGTAACTATTAGAAGATTGGATTCTATAAAACAAGAGAATATGGAATTGAAAAAATTTATTAATACGCATAAAGCTTTAAATAAAGCACCATCTTTATAAGTGCCAGTATTTAAACCAAACTATTTTCAAAGAAGAACTAAAAATAAAGGACCTAGGTCTAATAATAGAATCATGTCTCCTGAGGTTCAAGTAATTTCAAGCGATGGTCAAAATTTGGGAGTTATAAATACTAATGAAGCTATTTCAATGGCAAAAAATGAGGGATTAGATTTAATAGAAATTGCGCAAAATGCAAAACCTCCAGTCTGCAAGATAATGGATATGGGTAAATATAAGTATGATGCACAAAAAAAAGCTAACAAAGCAAAAAAAAAACAAAAGAAAATTGAAATTAAAGAAATTAAATTAAGACCTGTGACCGAGATCCATGATTACACTTTTAAAATAAAAAATGCGCAAAAATTTTTAGTTAAAGGTGATAAAGTAAAATTTACTATAAAATTTAAAGGTAGAGAGTTGCAACATTCAAATTTAGGAGATGAGCTTATGCAAAAGATAAAAACTGACATGGAAAATATTGGAAAAGTAGAATTGCAGCCAAAATTCGACGGCAAACAAATGATAATGATTATCCAACCCCTATAATAAATATCTTGTAAATTTTTAATTATATTTGTATAACCCAGCTCTTATGCCAAAGCTTAAAACAAAGAGTTCAGCAAAAAAAAGATTTAAAATTTCCGCAAGGGGAAAAGTAATAATGCCTCAGGCAGGCAAAAGACATGGCATGATTAAAAGAACAAATTCTCAAATTAGAAAGCAAAGAGGCACAACAGTAATGTCTAAACAAGATGGCAGGATCGTAAAATCTTATATGCCTTATAACTTAAGAGGTTGAAAAATGGCTAGAGTTAAAAGAGGGGTCACAAGCAAAGCTAAGCATAAGAAAGTTTTAAGAGCTGTTAAAGGTCAGTGGGGAAGGAGAAAAAACACCATAAGGATTGCTAGACAAGCGATGGAAAAATCTATGCAATATGCATATAGAGATAGAAGAAATAAAAAAAGGGAGTTCAAATCCTTATGGATCCAAAGAATAAATGCTGGTGTAAGATTAGAGGGCATGACCTATTCAAAATTTATTTACGCACTCAACAAATCTGGTATAAAAATAGACAGAAAAATTCTTGCAGAAATAGCCTATGATAATCCTGAGGCATTTAAAACTATAGTAAAAAAAGCTCAAGCTGTACTTAACTAATCTTAACTGTTGTTTTTATTTGTTTAAGAAATAATCTGTCAAAATGTCGGATTTTGAAAAAAAAGTTTTAGAATATAAAAATAAACTAATTTTAACAAAAGATAAAAAAATTATTGAGTCTATACGATCTGATATTTTCGGTAAAAATGGATTTATAAATCTTGAGTTTAAGAAAATAGGTATCTTATCTGAGGGTGAAAAAAAAATTATTGCATCATCCATAAATAAAGCAAAACAAGAGCTTTTGGATATCATTCGATCTAAAGAGAATGAAGCAAGTAATAAAGAGCTTAATGAAAAATTAGAAAAAGAAAAAGTAGATGTTACATTGCCGGAGAAAGATTTTAAAATTGGTAAAATTCATCCAGTTTCACAAGTTATTGACGAAATATCTTGTATATTTTCTGAAATAGGTTTTTCAGTTGAAGAAGGACCTGATGTAGAAAATGAATATAACAACTTCACAGCTTTAAATACTCCTGAAAATCATCCAGCGAAAGATATGCACGACACTTTTTATTTGGATAAAAATATGAAAACACTACTTAGAACCCATACTTCTCCCGTTCAGATTAGAACTATGTTGAAAGGGAAGCCTCCTTTTAAGATTATTGCACCCGGCAGAACATATAGAAGTGATAGCGATCAAACTCATACACCGATGTTTCATCAATTAGAGGGACTGCATATAGATAAAAATATTAACATGGGTCATTTGAAAGGTTGTCTAAACTATTTTATAAAAGAGTTTTTTGAAGTTGAGAGAATTAAAATGAGATTTAGACCAAGTCATTTTCCTTTCACAGAACCATCTGCTGAAGTTGATATTGGATACAAAATTGAAAATAATAAAATAGTTATAGGTGACGGAGATAAATGGCTAGAAATTTTAGGATGTGGCATGGTTCATCCGAATGTTTTAAAGAATTGCAAAGTTGACTCAAAAATTTATCAAGGGTTTGCTTTTGGCATAGGTATCGATAGGTTAGCTATGTTAAAATATGGAATAAATGATTTAAGATCTTTTTTTGAATGTGATTACAGATGGCTAAGTCACTATGGATTTGATCCATTAGACGTTCCAACAAATTATAGGGGTTTGAGCAGATGAAATTTACTAAAGATTGGCTAGATAATCACCTAGTGACTAAAAAAAAAGAGTCTCAAATAATAGATAAATTAAATACTATTGGTTTAGAAGTAGAAAATACCGAGCCCATCAAAAATGAATTAAGTGATTTTATAATTGCTAGAATAATAAAAGCTAATAAACATCCTAATGCTGACAGACTAAAAATCTGTGATGTCAGTGTCGGCGATGAACGAATTGTTAAAGTAGTATGTGGTGCTCCGAACGCTCAGGAAGGTCTTTTAACAGTGTACGCACCACCAGGATCAGTAATTCCTAAAAATGGATTAAAATTAGAAGTTTCTAAAATAAGAGGTGAAACATCACATGGAATGCTCTGTTCAGAATCCGAACTTAAATTGTCAGAGGAAAGCAAGGGAATTATAGAGTTAAGCAAAAATAATATTTCTAAAATTGGAGAATCTTATTTTAATAATCCCAACAAAAATAAAATTATTGAGTTATCAATTACGCCGAATAGACCAGATTGTTTAGGTGTGAGGGGAATAGCTAGAGATTTAGCAGCATGTGATTTTGGTAAATTAAAGGATTTAAATAAACGAATAATAAATAAAAAAAATAAACATAATCTTAAAGTTAAAATTAATAAAGAGAAAAATCAGTCATGCTTTGTATTTGGAAGTTGTTTAATAAAAGGTATAAAAAATACTGATAGCCCAGGGTGGCTCAAAAATAGAATTTTAGCATTAGGCTTAAGACCAATTTCTGCAGTTGTCGACGTTACAAATTATGTGATGTTTGATTTAAATAGACCCCTACACGCTTATGACTTAGATAAAATAAAAAATAAAATCGTTATACGAAATTCAAAAAAAGGTGAAAATTTAAAAGCACTTGATAACAATAATTATACCCTAGAAGATAATATGTGTGTAATTGCTGACGACGAAGGACCTTTAGGGTTAGGAGGCATAATAGGCGGCATAAGATCAGGCACAGTAATGAGTACAAAAAATATTTTGATTGAGTCTGCTTACTTTGATCCTGAAATAACTAGAAAAACTGCAAAAAATTTGGATATAAATAGTGATGCAAAGTTTAGATTTGAGAGAGGTATAGATCCAAATTCAGTTGAATTAGGGCTTGAGACCGCAGCAAAATTGATAACTAGTATTTGTGACGGTGAAGTTTCTAAATTCGATATTCAAAAAAATAAAAATTTTAAACCAAGAGAAATTAATTTTGATCCAAGCATGGTATCAAAAATAATTGGAATTAAAGTTAATTCAAATCAAATTTTAAAAATTTTAGAAAAATTGGGTTTTAATTTAAAAAAAAAAGGAAAAAATTTTATTGTTAAAGTTCCAACCTGGAGACCAGACATATTTGGTGAAATTGATTTAGTTGAGGAAGTTATAAGAATTGTTGGTTTAGAAAATATTAAGCCAATAGAACCTGAGAAAAAAAGAAATAAAGCAACTTTAAATTTTTATCAAAGACACTTTCATTTAGCACAAAGATCTGTGGCATCTAAAGGATACTTCGAAATAGTTACATGGTCGTTTACTGACGAAAATTTAAATAATAACTTCAAAGGGGAAATTGATACAATTAAAATAGTAAATCCAATAAGTTCTGACTTGAATGTTTTAAGAAATTCGTTGTTTCCAAATCTAATTTTTAATATGGAAAAAAATTTAAAAAGAGGTTTCGAAGATCAGTCACTATTTGAAATAGGGCCCGTGTTCATTGGAAAAAAACCAGGTGAGCAAATTACAGTAATTTGTGGTTTAAAAAAAAGAAATAATCAAGCCAATTTAGAAAAAATTGATGTTTTTGAAATAAAGAAAGATTTGGTTCAAACATTAATAGAGCTTGGAATTGATAAAGATGAATTTAAAATAATGGATAAAACTACAAATTATTATCACCCGGGTATATCTGGATCTATATTTTCAAAAAAATATAACTTTCTTTTAGGTTATTTTGGTGAACTTCATCCAAAAATTGTGGATAAAACTTTTGGTTTTGAAATATTTCTTGAAAATCTTGTTGAATATAAAAGTAGAATTAACAAAGTTAAGGAAAGTCTAATTTTTTCTGATTTTCAAAAGTCAGATAGAGATTTTGCTTTTGTAGTAGACAAAAATTTAAAAGCTCAGAATTTATCAGAAGTAATTTTAGATATTGACAACTCCTTAATCAAAGATGTAAAAATTTTTGACGTATACGAGGGTGAAAATATCCCTTATGGGAAAAAATCAATTGCTCTTAAAGTAACAATTCAATCAGACCATAAAACTTTAAATGAAAACGATTTAACAGATATTTCAAAAAAAATTGTTAATTCTGTTGAGGAGAAAATTGGTGCTAAATTAAGATCCTGAATGTCTTCACTTGATAACATAAGAAACTTTGCAATTATTGCTCACATCGACCATGGTAAATCAACAATTGCAGATAGAATAATTCAATTATGCGGTGGTTTAACAGAGCGCGAAATGAAGGAGCAAGTTTTAGACTCAATGGATATTGAGAGGGAAAGGGGTATAACTATTAAAGCGCAAACGGTTAAACTCAATTATAAATCCAAAAATGGAAAAGAATATGTTTTAAATATAATTGATACTCCGGGGCACGTAGATTTTAGCTATGAAGTAAGTAGATCACTGTACGCGTGCGAAGGTTCAATTTTAATTGTTGATAGTACTCAGGGAGTTGAGGCTCAAACTCTAGCTAATGTTTATCAGGCATTAGATATTAATCATGAAATTATACCTATATTAAATAAAATTGACTTACCTGCATCAGATTTAGATAGGACCAAGAAACAGATAGAAGATGTTATAGGAATAGAAACTTCTATTTCTGTACCATGTTCAGGCAAGACAGGTGAAGGTATCAGTGACATTTTAGAGCAAATTATCTCTAAACTACCCTGCCCTAAAGGTAACATAGATTTGAATTTAAAATGTCTCCTTGTGGATAGCTGGTATGACTCTTACTTAGGAGTAATAATCTTAGTAAGGGTTATCGATGGTAAAATAAAAAAAAATATGAATATAAAAATGATGTCTTCTAATCAAGATTACACAGTTGAAAAAGTTGGAGTATTTACCCCAAAACCATTAGATGTAGAAGAGCTTAACTCTGGAGAAATTGGTTATATTATTACTGGAATAAAAAACTTATCAGAAACAAAAGTTGGTGACACCATATGTGACTCTTTAAATCCAATTAAAAAAGCTTTACCTGGTTTTAAACCAAGTAAACCTGTAGTATTTTGTGGTTTATTTCCTGTTGATAGCTCAGAATATCAAAAGTTAAAAGATGGGCTCGCAAAACTAAAATTAAACGACTCTAGTTTCTCTTATGATCCTGAATCTTCTTCTGCGCTTGGTCTAGGTTTTAGATGTGGTTTTTTAGGACTTTTACATTTAGAGATTGTAACGGAGAGACTTGAAAGAGAATATGATATCAATCTGCTAACAACTACCCCAGGAGTTGTATATAAAGTCCACCTAAATAATGGAAAAATTTTAGATCTTCAAAATCCATCAAATTTGCCAGATCCCACAATAATTAAAATGATCGAAGAGCCTTGGATTAAAGCTACAATTATAACTCCTGATCAATATTTAGGAGCTATAATGAAATTATGCCAAGGAAAAAGAGGTATACAAACTAACTTAAATTATTCAGGCAATAGAGCAGTGATTAATTATGAAATACCTCTTAACGAAGTTGTCTTTGACTTTAACGATAGATTAAAGTCAATGACTAGCGGTTACGCTAGTTTTGACTACGAAATTATTGGACATAAAGAGGGAGATTTAGTCAAACTTGGGATACTGGTCAATTCAGAACCTGTAGATGCACTTGCTATGATGGTTCATAAAGATTTTGCTCAATCAATTGGCAGAGAGGTCTGTGAAAAATTAAAAGATTTAATTCCAAGACATAATTTCATGATACCAGTGCAAGCTGCAATCGGCGGAAAAATTATTGCAAGAGAAACAATTAAAGGTTTTAAAAAAGATGTCTTAACTAAAATTCATGGAGGTGGGGCTTTAGATAGAAAAAGAAAACTCATCGAAAAACAAAAGAAAGGTAAAGCTAAGGCAAAACAGTTTGGAAAAGTCGAAATACCACAAGAAGCTTTTATTGGTGTGTTAAAAATTAATAAAGAGAGATAAATGATTTACGATTGCTTTTCTTATTTGGATGAAGATCTTTTATTGGAATTAAGATTAAATATACTTAATAAGAGTGTAGATTTTTTTGTAATAATCGAGGGAAATAAAACTTGGCAAAATAATTCAAAAAAACTTAGGTTCAACATAGAAAAATTTAGTAAATTTAGAGATAAAATTATATACATACCTGTAACAAATCTTCCTGACGGGCAAAATCCTTATTTAAGAGAAAATTTTCAAAGAAACTGTATAATAAACGGCATTAAAAATGCTAAAGATAACGATTTTATCATTATTTCTGACTTAGACGAAATTCCAAATCCAAAAGCAATAAAAAAATTTGATATAAAAATGAGATATGCAGTTTTTAAACAAATGCATTTTTATTACAAATTTAATTTGCAATCAAAAAATAATCCATATTGGTATGGGAGTAGAATATGTATAAAAAAATATTTATTATCACCACAATGGTTAAGAAATCTTAAATTTAAAAAAAGACCATGGTGGAGATTAGACAAGAAAAGGTTAAATAACATTTTAGAAGACGGCGGTTGGCACTTCTGTAATTTAAAAGATTCGAAAAAATTACTTTATAAATATCAAAATTTGTGTGAAACAAATGATCCAGTTATATTTAAAGAAAAAATTAATGCAAAATATTTAGATATTGCAGAAATAGAAAATAAAATTAGCAATAAAATAGACATTATAGGAAGAAATGATAGTTTTAATAGGGTTGATATAAATGAGGCTTTTCCTGATGAATTACAAAATAACAAAAAAAAATATATAGAATGGATTGAATTATAGTTTTAAGTTTAATTGTTGATTGAAGGCGATTACATTTTCATTGAGCCTTAAAAATTTATATTTTTTATCCCCAAGTATTTTAATGACCTGTTCAAATTTTTTATGATCAATATGAATATATTCAAAAATGATAATTGGTCTTTCGTTTAAATTTTTAAAATAATCTAAGATAATTTCTCCATCATATCCTTCAGCATCTATATAAAATAAATCAAAATCTAAAAAATTATGTTTTTTTAGAAGTTCAGTAATGCTAATAGTATTTACTTTCTTGCTCATAATATGTTGTCTCTTAACTCCATGTTTTATTAAATGTTTTTTGCTTAAAGATGAAATACCAGGCACATGATCGCTATATTTCTTGGTATATTTTGGATTTAGTTGAAACATTTTATTTTCAGAATTTTTAAGAGTTATTGCTGAATTTTCTAATGATATATAATCTATATTTTTATAATTTTTCTCAAGTTTCTCAAATTGTTCTGGAATTGGCTCAACTAACAACGCTCTTGTTTTATAATTAATTAAAAAACTTCTTAATACATCAAACCTTAATCCATCGTTCGAACCTATCTGAACAATTTTTGAAATCATATTATTTTGATATAAAATTGAAATTACTTCCTCAACTTTCATCGCTGAAGACTTATCAATAAGTCGATTATTTTTATAAAGTTTTTTTTCAATTAATTTTAAGCCAAACCATCCAGCAAATTTATTCAAAATTTTAACAATCATTTTAAAATATTTATATAAAAATCTAATTATATACCTTTTTGGTTTATAAAATAGACACATTTGTAATATAAAGAACAATTAAGATGATCAATAATATAGACATGTATTGTGTAACTAATAAAAAGTTAATCTATTTAGAAAAATTGCCTTATCATTTAGCTGGAGTCGGAACTGAAAGTTTTGACGAAAAGTATATTATTCCAAATTCCTTAGTAAATATTATGCATAAAGAAAAAAATTATTCTGAATTATCATTTCATTACTGGATTTGGAAAAATAAATTAAGCTTTTGCCAAAAAAAGTGGATTGGTTTTTGTCAAAAAAGAAGGTTCTGGCTTAGATCAGGCTCAAAGGTAGATAAAATTAATTTAAATAACTTAGGTGATAATGTTTTAAAAAATATAAATGAGGAAAATAGTCATTATGATAGTTTTATCTGCGAGTCTATTAAAGTTTCAAATGTAAAAAAAATTAAGTTAATCAAACGAGGATGGAAAAATTTGATAAAACATCCGTCCATATTTATTGATAAAAATAAACAAACGATTAATTTACATTTTGATATGCATCACGGATATAAAAATCTTGAAAAGGCAATAAATTTACTTGAAGAGAGGGATCAAAATGAGTTTCATAAATATGTAAATGTGAGAAATTATTTCAATCCACATATAATGTTTATTACAAAACCTAAAATTGCAAAAAAATGGTTTGATGATCTATTTCCTTGGCTTGAAAGATGTGAAGACATATTTGGATTTGAGGGTTTAAAAGGTTACGATACAACTAGAATATATGCTTATTTAGCTGAGAGATATTTATCTTTTTGGTTTAAGAGATATACAAATTATAAGGAATTACCGTGGATATTTTTAGATGATAAATAAAAAAAATATTCTAGTAACTGGTGGAGCTGGATACATAGGAAGTCACATTGTTGAAGTACTTGTTAAAAAAAAATTTAATGTTTTTATTTTTGATAATTTAATCACGGGTTATAAGAAACTAATACATAAAAAAGCAAAATTTATTAAAGGTGATACAAAAAATTTTAAGAAATTGTCGAGCGTCATAAGGGATAATAATATATTTTCAGTAATTCATTTAGCTGCTTACCTTAATATAAAAGAGTCTGAGAAAAAGAAAAATAAATATTATAAAAATAATGTTATAGGAACTATTAATTTAATAAAGGCTTGCAAAAATTCAACAGTAAAAAATTTAATTTTTTCGTCCTCGTGTTCTGTGTATGGTGAAGTAAATGGGCCAGTGGCTGAAAAAAGACAATTGAGGCCGAAAAGTTATTACGGTTATACAAAATATAAAAGTGAAAAGGCTATAATTAAATACTCAAAAATCTGCAATTATAAATTTGCTATTTTAAGATATTTTAATGTTGCAGGTGCCAGCAACTCAGGTAAGATTGGTGAAATTCAAAACTCACATGGTCATTTATTTAAAAATTTAGCAATTCAGTCTACAAAAAATAAACCAATTGTAAATATTTATGGTAAAAATTATAATACAACAGATGGAACATGTATAAGGGATTATATTCATGTTTCTGATCTAGCGGATATTCATGTAAAGGTACTGGCTAATGTTTCAAAATATAGAAAGTCATTAGTTTTAAATTGTGGCTACGGAAAAGGTTTTTCAGTATATCAAATTGTAAGACTATTTGTTAAGATTAGAAAAAATGCAAAAGTTAATTTTCTCAGAAGAAGACCAGGAGACGTAGCACAGATTTATGCAAACACAAAAAAATTAAAAAAAATACTTAGATGGAAACCTAAGTTTAATAATATTTATAACATTTTAAAAAGCGCTATTAAATGGGAAAACAAAATTAATTAATGACACTCATATATATTTATTTATTTTTTGTAAATAAGCCTGTTTAAATTTTTTTTTTTGTCTTTCTATAAATCTTCTAAAAAAGTTGAACCTTTTATATCTGGTAGCTAACACTGGAAATTCTTTCAGATGAAACCAAACTCTTTTGTTTTTATACTCTGCCCACTCAATTTCAGATGCTGATAAGCATTCGATTTTTCTCAATTTACATATTATAGAAAAGATACTTTGATCATGCCTATGTTCTTTAAAATATTTATGATTAATCTCATCAGAAATATCGTCGTTAATTAATTTACTTATACTACATGCATCCTTCCATTTTTTGATAATTTCCTTAGAAATAATATTATTTTTAAAAAAAATTGTACCAGACCAAATCTGTTCAGTATTTAATATATTTTGATTTTTTGTAACATCAAAATAATCTAAAACACTTTTTTTAGTATATTCAAATTCGTAATAAATTTGATATTTAATATCTTCTATAATATTAAAATTTGGTCTAAAATATTTAAATGCTAAAATACTGTTTTTTTCCGCAATTCTAACATATTCTTGCAATCTATTTATTCCGTTCTGATTAAATGAACATCCTATATCGCTATATTGAACGATAGCACCTTCTGGTATTTCATTAAGAAAAGACATTATAATCTCTGGTTTCCAGCAGGCAAATCCATACAGCCTTCTTTCACCTTTTTTAAAAAATTCTTTTATCTGATTAACTCTTTCTTTCGACAAATCATTAATTCCAAATACTTTTATTTTTTCGTAAAAATTCAACGATCTTGCCTCCTTTAAGTATTTTTTAACGCTTATCTTTAAATCGGGGCTAGCAAAAGAGCATAAATAAAGTTTACTCATTTAAATTTTCGAAGAGATTAAACGTCAATTTTAATCGTAATATAATAAAAGTTAGCACGTAATATAATTTTTCATATATATACTAAGTTAAAAACTATAAAAATAATACTAACTTATTTTTGTTAATTGGAGAGATGGCCGAGCGGTTTAAGGCGCACGCTTGGAAAGCGTGTTTAGGGGAAACTCTTTCGTGGGTTCGAATCCCACTCTCTCCGCCATTT
>MDTG01350223.1_pt1 | contig 15989 bp, 5 predicted proteins | sample 811421 | NCBI WGS metagenome assembly MDTG01 (sample SAMN05326645, study PRJNA326480) | marine metagenome | isolation source: seawater | place: Pacific Ocean: South East | collected 2011 | reverse complement strand
TAAAAAATACAAAGAGACTGGATACAGATTCTCTGACGTAAGCTTTACCGGAAACTTTAAAAATGATATTCGGAACTTTGGAGAAAGCAATCATATAAATTTAGGGGAGCCAGAAATTGGATCCATTTTCCCCGAAGATTTTAATCCTTATGAAAATGTTGATGAGTCTATAAAAATTTGCGCAAAAGCAATTGCTACAGCAAAAGCAAATATAAAAAAGGGGAAGGCATCTCACCCGCCCTTTTCTTCAACTTGGACTCAGTTTTACAACTATCAGACATCGGGTGGGTCTGCAGAATCTGGGGCGGACGGACCCCTGATATCAATGTATAGATCATATTTCAAATCACATTTGGACCTTGACGAGAATTCGTCACTTAGGGTTGCTCAAATTTTATTTGAAAAATGCTTTGCTTTGGCCAAGGAATTCGGAAGAAAGTTTTCTCTAAGTGAAATAAGCACAAAAAGCTCTGGGGAAATACAAATGCATGGACTAAACTTATTGATAGCAGAGCATGATCGTTCAGATCTGGCAATGGGAGAGAAGAAGGCTATAGCAAATGTAATGAAGGCATTTTGTCTTCAGCCGAACGAATTCAAGGTAAGCAGAACATGCGTCACAAAAACACTTCTGGAAGATTTATCTGAAATAAATTTTATAAAAGAAGAGGCTTATCATTCTCCAATAGAAAGAAGTGACCTTGGTAATTTATCATTTTTAAATTCAAAAGTTTTAAAAAAACACTGCAATCAAAAAGAGTTAAGCTTAGTAAAAAAGATAAATGAAAAAAAAGATATAAACTCTGTAAACTCTTCAGACTATGAGTCGCTAGAGATTTCTGACTTGATATCAAGAGATGATTTTGAAATTTTTATAAAAAGTAGCTACAAATTATTCACCCATGGGTATACTTGTATAGTTCAATCAAAATTATCTCAAGATTTAATTAAAAAATCACTAGAAGAGTACTATTCAGAGGGATATGTCTCAAGCATGGTTTCTAGCGATCCTGATGAATTTGAACTATGGGGAGTAACATTTGATGATCTTTCTGGTATAATTTTAAAAAATCTATACCCTTTGGAATCAGATTCTATGGCTCACCCTGATCTATTTAAAGTTGTAAAAGATTATGTGAAGCAAAACGTGCCAAATAATTATCTTGTAAAAAAAACGTATATAGTTAAAAAATAAAAACTATTAATATTATAGCAATAAAATATGGAGTGGAGTATCTATGAAAAAGCAAAAATTAAATAAATTTTCTGAATATCTTAAAGGAATCGGCCTTGAAAAAGAAGCAAACTATCTTTCTAATATTTTGGATGAAGAGGATGTGGAAGGCGACATGGACATGGAAGTGGACATGGAAGCTCAAGAAGAGGGCACGGAGTTGGTTGAGTTCGATGAAAACGAAGAAATGAATCCTTCTATGGAGGACGATATAGAAGAGAGTCTGTCCGATTTGGAGTCAGGCGAAGAGTTTTCTATGGCTGGAGCTTCAACTTCAAACTTCCACTGCTGCCCAGAAGCAAAAGCTGCGATGGAGTTTATGTCAGAATTGGCATCTTCCGAGGAAGAAGAAGACCTTTCAATGGAGCTTATGGAAGAGCTTGATGCATTTCTTGGCGACAAAATAATGCTAATGGAAGAGGGCGGCTCCAAAGATAACTTGTGCGCCTTTATAGAAAAAGGTTTATCTGCTATGTATTGCATAGGCCAGGCATCTGGAGTCATGGATGAAGATATAGCTGATCAATTTCAATTTGTAGCAGACGTTATAGACGAAGTTTGCTCAGAGTTGCTGGAAGAGTAGTGAGTTGTAGGCCTACTGCAATAATATTGGCAAACTATTTGGACGTATCTGGGCTTACGAAAGAGGCTGACGAGATAGACTCTTTTTTGAAAAAGACATCAGACTTAGAAGATATTGAGTTTAAAAAACTTTTTGATTCATTTATTGATAGAAAAAAGCAGCAGAAATCAGACGCCTATTTGGGAGGCCTCGTTGATTTTGGGCATATGCCAAATCAATTGGAAGCCCAAAAGCACCTTTTCTATGACAAATTCAACATAGCAAGTTTTCTTTCTAGAACAATGAGGTGTTTCTCAAAATCTTTAGATGCTTCATATGAAGACTTTAAAAAATGCCTGGATAAAAATAGCCCTTTTGAAGTAAAGAATAAAGATGTAATAATGATTTACGAATTGTTGCTTGGAAGGTATGCTACAATTGCTCCAGAAAAATTTGAGATCATAGCAGATATTATTGAAGAGGCGTATAAAGAAAAATAAATTTTTATTAAAAATACTTAAAATGGTCCGCAAAATGCGGACCATTTTTTTATACATGAGTATAATTTTTTTAGCTTAAAGCTTAAACTATGGAAGGTTATTTAAATGTATATTGAGCAAACAAAAAAATTAGATTTTTCGGATGTATTAATTAGACCAAAAAGGTCTACTTTGAAAAGCAGAAGTCAAGTTGACCTATTTAGAAAATTTAAATTTAGAAACAGCAAAAGAAATTGGAACGGAATCCCCATAATTGCAGCAAATATGGATGGAGTTGGCACATTTTCTATTGCAACAGAGTTAACTAAAAATTCAATGTTGACTTGCATAACAAAGCACAATTCATATGAAAAATGGAAGAATCATCATTTAGAAGGGAATGAGGCTCATAATAATAGGATAAAGCAATACGTTTCTATTAGCACCGGGACCTCTATGGAAGAGTGGTCCAAGGTAAAGAAAATAATTAAAGACTTTGATCTATATTGGATTTGCATAGATATAGCTAATGGCTACTCTGAACATTTTACAAAATTTGTAAAAATGGTTAGATCTGAGTTGCCAAATTGTAATATTATAGCTGGAAACGTAGTTACTGCAGATATGACTCAGGAATTAATTCTTGCTGGAGCAGATGTAGTAAAGGTTGGAATTGGACCCGGATCAGTGTGTACAACTAGGATAAAAACTGGAGTCGGATATCCTCAACTTTCAGCAATAATGGAATGTGCCGATGCAGCACATGGTTTAGGCGGGCACATAATAGCCGATGGAGGCTGCACTTGTCCGGGAGACGTAGCTAAAGCGTTTGCAGCAGGGGCAGATTTTGTCATGATGGGCGGAATGCTTGCCGGACACGATGAAGGCGGTGGGGATATTATTACAAGAACTTATGCATCCCCGGAGGTTGAGGTTAACGAAGGATACACGCCTCAGAAAACCATAGTTCCATCTAATATGTATAAGAAAAATATACTTGGACCAAAGTATTATGAGAGAAAGTTCGTTAAGTTTTATGGGATGAGTTCAGAGGATGCAATGAATAAGCATAATGGAGGAATGGCTAGCTACAGGGCATCAGAGGGTAGAACTGTAGAGGTCGAGTATAAAGGCCCTGTGGATAAAACAATAAAAGACATACTTGGAGGAATAAGATCTTGCTGCACCTATGTTGGTGCTGAAAAACTTAAGCATTTAAGCAAATGCACAACCTTTGTTCTTGTTAATAATCAATATAATAAATCTTTAATATAATTATTAATATTAATTTATTATATATAATAAGACAAACTAGGCTTAGATATGCATATAATTAATTTAGGATATGGTCAAGATACTGTAGAAATATCCGAATCTTTTTTTTGTCAAGACGGAATATTCTTAGAAATAAAAGATTACGAAGACTATTATGAAGATGAAGAAGAAGACTCAGAAGATAACTTTAGCTTTGAGGGGATGTACTTCATCCCCATAAACAGTCTTTTTGATGTAAGCATAAGAGATATTTTTAAGCTATCTACTATATCAAATCAAGAGATAAAGCTTTTTAATTACAGCGAAAAAAGTCTTTTTAATTTGATATCAAAATTTGTAAAGTACGATTATGGTCCGGATGACTTTTTAGATTCTCATAAAGTAAACAACAGAAGCAATCAAGTAAATTTAAATTATAAAATAAGCGAAATAATCAAATATATAAAAAAAAATAATGGCGATTATATCCTTGATTATAGCCCATCTGACCTTATATCAAATATAAGTTTTAATAATCATGCAAATAGTGATCAAGTAATAACTCTCAAAGGTTCTGACTCAGTTTATGACCATAGGTTTGACGACTTAGTGCAAGATAAAACATTTTTTAGCACCTTTAGGGACTCCCACGAAAAAGATACTTTGCTGCAAGTAAAAAATGCTTTATTGAGCATGTTTTCTTCAAGGATTACAAGCCCAACTGGAACAGTGTCTAAGAATGAAAGCTCTAAATCCAAATTTGTTAGAAATAAAAATAAAATATATAAATCAAATTTTCATGATGAAGAAAATCAAATAGATCATTTTATAGATCATCAAATTTCAGAAGATAAAAATGATCAGGGTCACTCCAATGAATCCTACAGGCTTCTAGCAAATTTAATAATGAATGGAGATAATTCTTCTTTTTATAAAGCATATGATATAATTAAAAGAAATCATTACATCGAACCAAATCAATCAGACCCAATTGGGTCTTACTCTATACCACATGCAAAAGTCACAGTGCCCTGGGCTCTAGATCATAGCCCTGAGGACAAATTTGTTCAAGGGGAAGAGAATATAACAGTCAGTTTAAGAAACATGTTCTTAAAAAAACTTGCTGAAACGGCTCCAATTACTTACTTTTTGGATCGTAATTATATGGATAGAAATCAAAAACATTTTACTCAAGCCGCAATAACTTCATATATATTGCGTGGAAGTCAGAATAAGCTATTGGATTCTCCAGATAAAGTTAGTAGGTTTGGAAAAAGCACATTTTCATATATATTTTGTCAACTATATATCGGCGGGCAACTTGATACGCTTAGAAGCTTAAGCGGAAGCCGTAATGTTATAGGCAGCTTTGAGGGCTTGGTATCTAGACAGTTATCTTTCGGAGATATAAAAAGAATAATAAATATGGTGATACCTTATTCAAATTTTTTAGCACAAAGAGTAAGGAGCCAAAAGGATTTTAGCTTATTAAACAATAGGTTTTCCGAAATACACCAAATAATGAAGAATGCTTTAGAAAAAAAATCTGGAGGTAGGAGTCTTAATTATACAGAGGATAGAGGATTCGGTGTAAGCGAAGAAGATCTCAGTAACAATACCGAGGAAGAAAAGACAGACATCCTTGTCGAGCATGGAAAATATCCGGATAAAGAAAAGCTTTTAAATGAAATTGAGTTAAATAAAAATTATAATTTGCTTAATTATTGTATAAATAAGAATTACTTGGAGCCTGAGGAAATTCCTGGGTCCTTAATATATTTCATAAATATACTTTCTTTAGAAAAAAACTCACTTGTTAAAATTATAAATTTTTTAAGCACTCAAGATTACAGGGAAGACTATTTAATTAAAACGATTAACAATATTTTTGCAAATGGGATAAACCTAAGTTCTTTAAATAAATTAGTTTTTTTAGAAAAAAATAATTTATTTAAAGGAATAAGCTATATGTCTAATATATCAAATTTATTCTTTATATCTTATTACTCAAAGTCAAAGACTCCAAATATTAATTTAATACCAAGCACGCTGAATTCTATTAAAAATAATGAAGTTGATGATTTCGATGCCATAAAAATTCTTTTTAGAAATGCTCAAGAGTTAGAGTCTAAAATTCGTAATTTTAGCATAAATATAAAATATTTATTTAAAATGATGAGCGGGAAAAAAATAGGCAAGATTATTGAATTTTACAAAAAAGATCCAGTAATCTCAAAATACATAGAAAAGATATTAGATTCTTTAGAGGCAGACTCAAATTATTGGTCATATAGTCATTTTGAAAAAATAAACAAAATGTTTCATTCGGCAGAAATAACTGGCGAAAGTGAGTATGGCAGCAGCAATAAGCCTGGGAAAAAAGAAAATATAACTATAAATATTGGAAATAAATATAATATTTCCGAAAAAAAGTTCGAAGACTCCTTTTTAGATAAATATAAAGAAAATATAGTTTCCATGTGTGAAATTGAAATAGCAATGGGAAATCAGAACGTTAGAAATATAAAGTTAAAAGATAGTTTTTTTGGATATGATATAACAATATACATTGCATTTCAAAGAGCCTTAGGTGTTTATGCCAAAGAACAAAAGGACAAGGATTTCTTATTCGTCACTTTGGTGGACAAAGGACCTTACTTTAGGGATCGTTCTTTTGAGATCGCAAAAGATTACCCCATCAATAACCAGTCTAAGCTTTATGCTGCAAACAATTCTTTGCTTAATGATGGCCAAATTGAGTCTGTTTTATCTATTGATAAAAATTACGAAAAAGACCCTGAAAGCATAGGCTCTTTTGTTTCAGAGTATCTTTTTGAATTAAGAAATATTTTGATAAATAAAAATAGTTCTTATTTTGACCAAAATTATTATGATTACTTTAATAAAAATATAAAACTATATAGTGCTGAAAACTTAATATCAGAAATAAAAAGAAGAGATATATTCTTTAAAAATATATTTAAAATATACACAGAAGATACTGGTTTTTATCAAAATGCCGAATATTTATTTAATAAAATAGATGAGATGCATAGTTTGTCCAAAAGCCAAGCAGAAAAAAGTTTTTTAATTTCGATATGTGAAAAAATACTGGATATTTCATCTTACCATTCTTCGAGAGATAATCCTTTTATTGTTAAAAGCACAAAAATGATGTCTAGCGCGTCAGTAGAGTTGCTTTATGATATATTTGGAGAAAATAAAATTTTCATAAAAGGAAAAGGTCTATCTTATTTTGTGTGCAAAAAAAATAAAAGCAATTACAATGATAAAGCTTTAGAGTTAGAAAGAGATCTGCTGTTTGATGATATTTTTGATTTTAACAATATAGTAAAAATATCTAATTTTTTAGGAAAAGAAAACTTATCAGTAGATTCGGAAAAAATTAGTCAGGATGTTAAAAATATTTCTTTAAAATACTTTAGAAACATTTACCGTTCAAACATTCACTATAGAATTGATGGAAGTAATATAATTTTAAATAAAGATGAGTTTGTTTATATAAAAGACTCTAAAAAAGAGCTGTCTAAGCCAACTATGCCAGAAGGAATAACTGAGTTTATAAACGAAGATATAAAAAAATATTTTTTAAATTTGTTTGAGCAAAAAAAGGGTTATGGGGATAGATTTTTGTGCTCGGTATTATCCTTGGGAATCAAAAGAAACTATAATAGGCCGCTATCTTTTTACTCCTTAAGGGAATTGGCGTCAGACTCATCTTTTAGCAAAGAAATAAGGAGTTCTATAAAAAATGTTTTTTTGGCATCCAAGAAAAAATTAGGAAGTGGTAAAGAGTTTGAGGCTGCCACAAAAGATATACTGATGAAATCACTTATAAATAAAGATGAATCTTTTGAGTTTCTTTTTAATGTTTTGGTTAAAAAGAATAAAGAAAAAGATATAATTAAACTATTTTTTGAATTATATTCTTTTGTTGCATATAAAAATAATTTTCAAACTTTTGCAAATGTAATATTTAAAAATAAAAACTTTTTAAAAAATGGATTATTTTTTAATTTTTCTTTAAATACAAGAAACATAAGGATGTTGATCACTAAAGGCATTAGTGAAAACCCATCAGTTATTTACAATGATATGCTAAATATGTTAAGGTATAAAGATATAAATATTTTTTGCGACTTTCCACTTCTGGAGTTTGCATCAAAATACTCTGATGAAAATTTAGATTTTAAAGATTCAATCGACATATTAGTATCAAATGGATTTAGGGTTTCTAACACATCTGATGATGGTTCTGATCCAAAATATATAAAATTTAAAAATGATATAGAAAATATATTGAAATCTTCAAAAAGAGGTCTTTATATACTAAGTGATTTAAAAGATAATTATGGATATAAAAAAGATGAAATATTTAGCTTATACTCTAAATTTATATCGAAACAAAAATTCTATGAGGCTTTAAGCGACCCAAACCTTTTGAGTCAAGCTATTCCATTTTATCAAAGTAAATCAGAAATTTTTAAAATGTTAGATATAGAGTCGGGAGAGATAAGTTGCAATTCTATGAAGATAACGCCTAGAGTCAAGGTTATCCCAGATAAAGATGCCTACAGCCTTAAAGTTGGAATTGACGCAAGTTGCTGTCAGCATTTAGGGGGAGAGGCCAAAGATGTAACACTAGAGTCTCTAGTTGGAGCAAACTCTGGAGTGATAATGTTTGAGGCGAAAATTTCAAATGGTCAAGCATCATTTGTCGGTCACGATCTGAGTACCGCTGAAAACTTCTATATGATAGGCCAATCTTTTGTTTCAATATATAAAGAATACATAATATTAGACAATATTGAATTTTGTACAGTTAGTCCAGAGTTTAAAGAATGTTTTAAGAAAACACTATATTCTTCTCTAAGAAGTCTTAGTGAAAAGTGTAATGATTTGGGATATACACTTTTATGCGGAAGCTCCGGATCCCCATTTGATGGTTCAGATTTTGAAAAAATACAAATAGAAGATCTTAGAAAAATTTGGTCTGGACCAATATCTAATGCATATAATGATTTTAATGGATCTGGGTCTATTATATCTTTTAAAAGCGAGAAAAATGCAAAAATAATTTATGATCTGAAGAAGCTTTCTAGTTGGCTAAAACATAACAATAAGGCAAAGTATTCAAATCATATTGATAACATTATTATTAAGTTATAGGTATAATATACTTGAGGAACAAATGAATTTATTTAATACTAGCGAAGAATCTATTCAAAATATAGAAAAAGAAATAGGCGCCATAGAAGAAGAGAAAAGGCTAATTTACGAAAAAATATCCGACACACTTCAGTTGAGGCTTCCGATTCCGGAAATAGATTTCGGTGGGGACTTTGATATAGTAGAAGGCGAATATGAAAATGAAAAAAAAATATTTGCTTTAGAGAAAATCAAAGGTGGTCTGAAAAAAGAAAGAGGGCTTCAAATGGATCTTTTGGAGCAGATAAGCTCTGAAATTTCTGAAGAAATGGAGCTGGGTTTACGTAAGAACCTAGAATCAATAATTTTAAATATAAAATCAATAGATTCAAAAATTAGAAAAAAGATTGAGGATTTAGACGCAATTATTTCTTCCATACACTCCGCTGAAGGCAAAAGCTTGGCTTCGGAGTACGAAGCAGAGGGAGGGCCCCCAATTGAAGGACAGGCTGCAGATTCTTTGGCTGGAATAGAGTTAAGGATAAATAATATTTATGATAAGATATATTCTGAAAGCTTAGATAACTATTTCCCAATTGAAAAAGACAATTCGTTCTGGGCTAGGCCAACCTATAATAAGTATCTGTCGCTTTTTATAGCAACAGTTAATCTATTTGATAAAAAGAAAGACTTAGCTTCTGGGAGCATTTCTTCAATTCCCAATAAGATAAAAGATCTCGAAAGAGTTACAGATGAACTATTTTATAAAATATATATTAATTCCCTAGACAAAGAGAAGTCTTCTTTGGAGGATAAAAAAACCGAGTATTCTGATTCAAATAAATATTATTATGGTGGCGATACTTATTCAGGAATCGAAGAAATAAAAAATAAAATTTCTAAGAAAAAAATGTCAATAAAAATTTTCTTAGCAAATGCTATAAAAAATAATTTATCTAAATATTGTAATTTATTAGAAAAGTCTTTATATATAGAATCCTACACATCTAAAGATAAGTATTTTAAAGATGATATAAAAAATATTAAAGCAATAAATATATATGATTTTGATAAAAATAATTTTGACGAATTATCTGAAGAAATAAAAGATTACGCCTCAAGAGTTTTAGCTTATCTTAATAAAATTTTTGAAGCGCTAAATAGTATATTGACAGCGGAATCGGTTTACTCCTCTGATCTAGCAAATTTAGAGTCAGAATCAAGCAGTTTTTCTAATATGTATTTTCAAATAAACAAAGAGCATTTGCCAGAAAGACTAGAGGTCGTGATAAAAGATGTGGTCGGATCAAAAATAAGATATGATACAGAGCTTGGAAGCGGGTCTTTAAACTCTGTACTGCAAAGAGCTAACGAGTCTATACAATCTTTTAAAAATGATTCGTCTATGTTCCCAAGAGACGCAAAGCACACCGTAGAAAAAATTAACGAGGCTCATTATAATATAGAGTCCTTAAATGAGGTAGATGATTATTTGACGCAAAAGACTTTTCCCGGAATTCTAAATTCTGGTAGCGCTGGGTATCACCCTCCTCATGAATATATTTTAAATATATTAGAATATGAAAACTCAGAACTACAAGGTGAAGAGTTTATAGACTATTCTGCCAAAGCAATAGACTACAACAAGGAGTTTTTGGACTACTTTAGGAGAAAGCTTAGGTATATATCAACATTTTATAGCAAAAAAAATATTTTATATATAAAGAATAACTTAGAAAAATTATTTTTTATAAATTATTCGGATAAACTAGATAGATTATTTGAGTTATTTAAAGAAAACTCTATAGGCTATGCTAAGATCCCCATAAGCCCTAGCTGTGACGAATATAAAGACTATGGTTCGTATATTAAAATTTATAAAAATAAAAAAATAGAGTTTGAATCTTTGGAAAAGGTACTAAGAGGCGTTTGTCAAAAAATAAGAGAATCCTTGAGCTACGAAATAAAGGCCTTAGACATCTCTAAAGAGTATATTTTGAAAAATTACTCCAAAGAAATACTGGAAGAAGAAAATCGTAGTGATTACAGAAAAGAAAAATATGCAAAATACAAACTAAAAGATCACCTATCCGAAATCGATGCTCTTGATGAGGGTGAATACGGAGGATATTTCTCATACGAAAGATCCGAAAAAAGAGGCATTTTTGTAAAACTTTTAGAAAAATATAAAGAGCACAGGTCTAGCAAAGATGGTACTTTTGGTTCAGAAAAATTTAAAAGCTCGGCCTATTACAGATCTTCGGACTTTACAAAGAGCTTAAATGATTCTATATCTTTTGCTTTAGACTTCAACAAGGATCTTGTGGGAAATACAAACGAAGATCTTTTTGAACAAGAAGGCTCATCTAAGCACTATAATGTTAAATCGGAAATTAATATCAATGCACACAGAGTTTTTCAAGAGCAGATTGAAAACCTTAATGATAAAAATTTTACTTCTGCAAATTTTTTAAAAAAATCAATAGAAGATATAAGCATAAGATATAATAAATTTAAGCTTTACAACTCAAACAACGAAGAGTTAAAAAGAAGCTTCGAGGATCTAGGGGAGATAGAGTCTATACTTAGCAGCAGATCTTTTTCTGGAGCCAATATTAAATTTTATAACTCTAACTCTAAATATATGTTTAAAGCTTATTATGATATAACTAGAGAAATTTGGGGAAAAACAAATATTAAAAAAGAAGTTTTGGATTATTTAGATGAAGTATACAGAGATATAGATAATGAAAAATATATAAATTTTATATTAAATTTAATTGTAAAATCAAATGAAAATAGCTCAAACCCGCAGTCATTTTTATCAGCTATATCTGTAGTTTCATCTTGCTTAAAAATAGGTGTAGGTGACTCAATAGTGCTTCTGGAAGAAGCTTTAAAGAGAGATATCGATGAAAGCTCTGCATATTCTGAAATGGAAAATGTTCTTGGAGATAAAGAAAATTACGATGCTATAGCTAACTGCTTTAGCCATAGTAACCTAAACTTAAAAAATATAGATAAGGCATATATTTTATTAAAATATTTTGAGAAAAAGCACTCTAGCGCTTTCCAGAGGGCAAAGGGTCTAGATTGCAAAAGAATAATACCTATTATAAATTTAAGAAACTCATCTGGAGTTTTCAAAACAGAAGCGAAAAGAAACATTATTGACACCGCAATTGAGATATCTTTTCTAGATATGAAGAGGTACACAACAGATTACGTTTCTGAAAAAATAGAAAGCCTATCTGATGCAGGAATTGACCTTGGAGATAAATTTCACGAAACAATAAGTCTCGTTAACAGAGTAAAAAGATTTTCCGATGATATATATGGAAAATCAAATAAAAATTTAGAATATTCAAAAAAAATAAAGTTAAATATTGCAGAAATAAAGCTATTTAATTCTGTTATGGACATGAGCTCTAGTCATCTTAATTATATAAAAAAGTTTGTGCCAAATAAAAAGTCAGAAGAAATATACTCTTTAAACATGGATCTTGTTGACGGGCAAATTAGATTCAGAGTTTTAGATAATTCTGACAATTATATAATAAGAGCGGGTATAGACACAGACTGCTGCCAGTATATCGGAGGTCTTGCTGAGTCCGTAGTATACGATGCAATAGGGAACGACAAAGCCTCAATACTTTTGTTGGAATTTAAGCCAAAAAATAATTATAAGTATAGGACTAGATCTGGTAACGAAAAGCCTAGGAAGACTGCCGATGGCTATCACATAATATCTCAAAGTTACTTTCACTATGTAGATTCTAAAACCAAAGTTTATTCAAACGGAAAAGACTCGCTTTATGAAAAATACTTTATACTTGATAATATAGAGTCGGCATTTAGCAGCGTTGATTTCTTAGAAGATCATTATGGTTTTTCTTATGAAAATGCATACGAAAGATTGTCTTCAAAGCTAAAATCAGACGGCTTTGGCCCTTTAGTTATAGGCAAAAAGTACACTAATTTTTTAAACGAAAATAGAGTTTTAAATGGCTCAATGGATTCTGACCCCAGATATTTTCATTACACTGAAAAGTTTTTAGAAACTTCATTTGGATCTAGAAAGAAAGTGTATACTGATTTTGATAAAAAAGAATTCTTTATAATAAATTCAAGCGAAATGAATAAAATAGCTAGGGCAAAAAAAATAAATATTTTTTATAAAAAATTTAAAGCAAACCATGACTTATTTTTTACCAGAAATAGGAAAAGCCATGTCTGATCTTTTACCAGAAATAAGTGAAGACTTTGGAGTATGCATAAAGCTAAGAAACTTATCTGTCTCAGGCGATGAAGGCTTTGAGCCAATAATAGATGAAACAAAATATTCTATTTTTTCAAGGCCAGAAATTATTAACTTTATTAATCACGAACTATTTGATTTTAGCAAAAAGACAGAAGATATTGTTCCCAGCTATAACTTTCTTCCAATAAGATCTGGATCTCATGGGGAGTATTTTTCTAAAAAGCCAGTATATTTAAATCAAGAATCATTAAATAAAATTCCTTTGAAAAAAGATGGCGAGTATTTTTTAATAGAAAATGGCGAAGACCTTGAAAAACTAAGAAATATCTTTTTAAAAGATTTCTCTAAAGGAGAATCTGCCTTAAAGAAATTTTACAGCACATCTAATGCGGGTTATATTATAGATAACATAAAGAATCTAAATAGACTTCTTATTGCAAAAAATATAAATATTAATTTTGAAAAAAATACTTTAAAGTCAGATTACTGTAAAGAAATTTTAAATGATCGTATACATTATAGCAGAAACATGCTGAATGATAAAATAGAGCAAAGTTACAAAGTTTTAAGCGGAATTCCAATAATTTGTAAAAATATAATTGATAACGATTATTTTAAATTTGAAATAAAATTTAAAATAGTAAATAAAAATCAAAGTGATTTTGGTGAAAACATATCAGAGAGATATTTTATACTTAATGCAATAAATATAAATAATTTTTTTGAATCAAATTATGATTTTATAAATAATAAAAGCTCAGACGCTGTACAAAATAGATGGAAGCCATTTGATGACTCTCCTAGATATAGAGCCGAGCTTCCAACCAACTTACAGGAATATTTGGAAAACTTGAACTTTTCATCTATAGAAGAGGTGTGCGCTGCATTTAGAGAGTTGGCCAGCTATCAGTCGGGCATAAATGATGGTGTTTTTCACGAAGAGTCAAATAGATCAAGGAAGCACTTTTCTGGAAGCACAGAAACAGAGATGTTTGCCTCTAAATTTTTTAAGGATTATCACCCGAACCCTTTGGAGTCTCCAGCTGGAATTTGGATGGGAACAAAAAACGCTATATCGAAAATTAAAAACCAGACCTCTGTTTCTTTTCCTGCACATAAAGATGGGGAAGCTCCATTTAAAATGTTTCATTTTGGAGAAACAGATGATGAAGTTTTTGGCAAAAATTATGGCTCTTCAAGATATATTAAGAATATACTTTCTTTTAGTCCAAATAATGGAGATCCCAGATATTATAACTCAATTTTTGATGCTAATTTTGCCGAAGCAATTGTTGATTACAAAGAAACAGATTTTATCTATGATATAGTTAATGAGTCAAAAGAGTATGTTTACTCAAAACTTCTTGATTTTATTGATAAGATAAATGATTATATTGATAAAAAATATAATTCTCTAAAAATAGATAAAGAATATATATTTAAAAAAACTGAAAAATCACATATAGTTAAAGCAAAAAAAGATATTGCAAGCGGAAGAAGCCCTATAGACGCATACTCTAATTATGAATTTAGCATAAAGCAATTTCTCACAGATACTTTTGATAAGACTAATAGCTTAAGAAATCTTTATAAAACATATTTGGCGCTAAAAGATATTGATGAAACCAGAGATGTTTTCGCAAAAGTTTTTTTGATAAAATTTATGTTTCAAGAGCATGGTGCAATGAGTAGATATTTGGGCTACAAAAGCATTGGTGATGTTGGCAAAGAAGCAATAGGCGAATTTGTTAAAGAGGGGAGCAGAGATATATCTTCAGAAGATTTATTTAAAAAAATAATATCAAAATTAAAAAAATCAAATTTTAATAATTTTAACAAGTATATATCAGATAGAACAGACTTTGTATTAAATAAAATAAATATTATAGACGGATTAAGCTCTATAAAGATAATAGAGGGTCAAAATATTAAGTCCGAGAAAATCAAAGAGAGAGAAAAAGAGGGTATTGGTGACGATAAAACTTGGTTTAATGATGAGTTTAATGAAGATGAGGAAGCCAGATCAGAAAAATTTTTTAGTGAAAAGAAAATACTTGGACCATTCGACTTATTTGAAGAAGACGAGTTAAGCGAAAATCTAAATGTTTTAAGCTATAGTGAAAATGGCATAGAGTCAATTTTTTCAAGCATGCTTAGAGAAAATATAAAATCTATGCATGATCTTGATTTTTATAGTCATAGCCCAGAAAGATTAAAGGTTAATCTAATAAACCAAAGGTTTAAATTAATTCCAGATGTAGGATATAGAAATATAAGCAAAATATTATTTAAAAATAATAAAAATATATTGTTTGCAATAAAGGAATCTGACCACAATATATCATTTTTAAAAAAATTTATTAGCCACAAGGAAGAAGATTTATTAAGCGATAATGAAGTTAGAGGTATTATACATAATATAAATAATGAAATATCAAGCAATAATTTTATGAGATTAATGTATTCTTTATTTTTTTCAGAAGAAGAAAAGCTTAATAATGTAAAAAAAGATGATTCTAGTTTTATAAATTTAATTAAAGATAAGCATTTTAAATTTAGCAAAAATTCAAATAATGCGTCTGATATAAGTTTCTTTGATATTTTTTCTATAATTAAAAGTGGCGAATTAGAAGTAGTAAGCCTAGGAGCAGAAAAGTTCTCTTATCCTGCAAACTATATTGAAGGCCTTGAAGACATTATGTTGTTTGCCCCAATGAATTTCTCTTCAGGCGACCAAAGTTTTCTTGGCTTAGATGGAGAAGACAGAGGTATCTACGAAGAAATATCTTGGTATTTTAAAGATAGCAGCAATCCTTCCTCGAAAGAGGTTCACGAATCTTTGATTTCATCAGTAAAAACGGGAGAGTCAATCAGGCAGTCCGTTAAGTCCAACATGGATTTCCCTGCATATAGAAGTAATAGAAATATATCTGGCATAGATTATGATGATATTCCGTATAGAATAAATTATAAAAATATTGAAAATTATGATTTTTTAAAATTTGCAAAATCAGCAAGGCTCTCGGGAAT
>MDTG01041799.1_pt1 | contig 15989 bp, 13 predicted proteins | sample 811421 | NCBI WGS metagenome assembly MDTG01 (sample SAMN05326645, study PRJNA326480) | marine metagenome | isolation source: seawater | place: Pacific Ocean: South East | collected 2011 | reverse complement strand
TTTTTTGATGAAATAAGACTTTCCCTTTATAATTTCTTTTGAGGGGGTAATTTTTTCAATTATTTGATAGTTCGACATAGTTCTTAACTTTTTCAAGTCGGCTAACTTAAAGTAAATAGTATTAAAAGTTTTGATGACTACAGTTGAAGAAGCAAATTTTGCACTATCAAAGATTCTTGATACTGGATCTCAGAAAAACTTAATTGAATTGCAATGGATTAAAAATGTAAGGGTAGTAATACCAAGATCAATCATTACATTAGCACTTCCATCATATGCAAATTCTCAAAGAGACAGAATAGTCCAAGAGATAAGAAAAACATTACTTAACTTTCCTGATATTGAAGATGTTCAAATCGAACTAGAAAATAATCTTGAACAAAAAAGTCCAAATGTTGAAAATAATCAGCCACAACTTCAAAAAATCAATGGTATAAAGCAAATTATTGCTGTTAGTAGCGGAAAAGGTGGAGTAGGGAAAAGCACAATTGCAGTAAATCTTGCTTGTTCACTTTCTAAATTAGGGTTGAAAACAGGCTTATTAGATGCAGATATTTATGGCCCTAATACACCATCTATGTTAGGAGTTTCTGAGGAAAGTCCGAAAGTTTTTGGAAGTGGAAATGAGCAACGGCTTATACCTATAAGTAAATATGGTATTTCAATAGTTTCTATGGGTTTTTTGATTGAAGAGGGACAACCAGTCATATGGAGAGGACCGATGTTAAACAGTATTATCAGACAATTTTTATATCAAGTTGAATGGGAAAATTTAGATTTTCTTATAATAGACTTACCTCCAGGGACAGGAGATGCTCAAATTTCTTTGGCTCAATCTGTACCAATATCAGGAGCAATTATTGTCACTACTCCTCAAAAAGTATCACTCCAAGATTCAAGAAGAGGCTTAGCAATGTTTAAACAACTGGGTGTTCCATTAATTGGTGTTGTAGAAAATATGTCTGTTTTTATTCCCCCTGATCAACCTAATAAAAAGTACAGAATTTTTGGAAGCGGTGGCGGAAAGCTTTTGGCTGATGAAAATAATTTACCTCTTCTTGCTCAAATCCCAATTGAAATGCCAGTAGTTATAGAAAGTAATGAAGGTGTGCCGATCTCAATAAGTGAGCCAAATACAAAAAGTGCTATTAAATTTCAAGAATTAGCATCTTTAGTAAAAACTAAATTTATTAATAAATGATTAACGGCATTTCATTCTTTAAAAAAAAAAGATTTCCCTTTAATAAAAATAAATTTAAATTTAACCTTATTTTTTCTCCGATTTTACTTGGTCCTTTTATATTGGTCGTTATCTCAAGTTTATTAATCGAGAGTATTCAAAATCAATCTGTCAAAACAGATGCTTTAAATCATTTATTTACAGGTATTTTTGGTTGTTTACTCGCAATAATTATTTCCTATATTCCTTTAGAGCGAATAAAAAAGTATGTATTCCCATTCTATTTGATTTCAATTTTATTTTTGTTTTTAGTATATTTTTTCGGAATAACTATTTATGGTGCTCAAAGATGGTTGAGCTTAGGACTTTTTTCATTTCAACCTTCAGAGGTAGCCAAGTTAAGTACTCTTTTGACTCTTGCATTAGTACTAGAAAAAAAGAAAATTCAGTGCCTAAAGGATTTAACGGAACCAATAATGATTGTATCTATTCCTTGGATATTAATTTTTTTTCAACCTGATTTAGGTACTTCTATTGTCTTAATATTTTTATTTTTCATAATGCTCTACTGGGCAAATATGCCAATAGAGTGGATTTTGATAATAGTTTTGTCGCTGTTTACATCGCTATTTGCTTTTGTGATGCCGTTATTTCTTTTCTTATGGATTCCATTAATGGGATTCCTTGCATATAAATCTCTGAAAAAAAGAATTTTTTTCTCAGTTATTACTATGAGCTTTCATTTCTTAATAGCCAAAATAACACCTTTATTATGGAACTTTGGTTTGAAAGACTATCAAAAAGATAGATTAATTCTTTTCTTGGATCCATCAAGAGACCCTTTAGGAGGAGGTTACCACTTATTGCAAAGTAAAATTGCAATTGGTTCAGGAGGCCTATTTGGGTCTGGATTTTTAAGAGGTAAATTAACTAATTTACATTTTATCCCTGAACAACATACAGATTTTATTTTCAGTGCTTTAGGAGAGGAAGCTGGTTTTATTGGCTCCTTATTAATTGTTTTTATCTTTTTTCTTTTAATATCTCAACTAATTACTATTGCTAGAAAGGCTAGAACTGATTTTGAGTCCCTAATAGTAATAGGGATTGCTTCTATTTTCTTATTTCAAATAATAATTAATATATATATGACTATTGGACTTGGTCCTGTTACGGGAATACCTCTTCCATTTATGAGCTATGGAAGAACTTCATTATTAATCAATTTTACTTGTATAGGTCTTGTTTTATCAACATTAAAACGCTCTAGATCTCTAAAAAACTTATGAAAAATATCACTACAATAAAATCTATTCAAAATTTACTTTTATTAGGATCTTCAGGATTGTATGTAGACGATAATACCTCTAGAAGGGTTTGGTGGGCAGCATTAGAGCTAATTCAAAAAGAGTTTCTGATCAATTATTATCAAAAAGGTGGATTGTGGATTGCATCTCCACTACCTCTGATATATGAAAAAAAATATTTGAATAAATTAAAAGGTTGGCTCTTCGCTCCAGAAGGATTCCCATATTTTAATTATGACTATGTTAGATACTTACCTCAGCATGACTCTAATTTTAAAGAGGATCATCGTGAATATTATCCAAACTATAAAATATTAAATTTAAGCCCGTCAGATGGTTATGAACCTTTTTTATTAATCATAACCTCTGACTTTCAATGTTTACTAACTATAGCTGGGGAAAAAAATAAAAAAATTATAATCATGAGAAGTGATCATGAGAGTATTCAACAAGTAATAGAGTTAGTAGAGCAAAAATTTAAAGAGGAAAATAGCATAGAAGCGGAAAATTTTAGAAATCAAATTAATGAATTTGGAGAATTTAAGTCAAATAAAGAATTTATAGATAATTTTTGGCCTTTACTTTCAATGAAACTAGCAAATTTAATTCCTGAAATAAATTTGCAGACTACTTTTGCGGAACATAATAATAATAATCTTCAGATTACGGAAGCTAAGCTTTTAGAGGCTATTTCTCATGAAGTAAGAACGCCTCTAGCCACAATTAGAACATTGATAAGTTCCACCTTAAAAAAATATGAAATGGATGAAATTATTAAAAATCGCCTAATTCAGATTGATAACGAGTGTACAGAGCAAATTGATAGATTTGGATTAATATTTAATGCTTCAGAATTAATCAATAGTGAAACGTCCCTATCTCAGCAATTAGCAAGCATTGATTTAGGAGATATTTTAAATAAACTCTCCCCTTATTGGATTAATCAATTAAAAAGAAGAGGAATTTCTTTAAGAATAGATATTCCTCCTGAACTACCTGAGATATTAAGTAATTCAGAAAAATTAGAACTTATGTTAGGTGGATTAATTGATAAGAATACAAGAGGTTTGAGAGAAGGCAGCATATTGACATTAGAGTTACGTCCTGCAGGGCAAAAAATAAAATTACAGCTGATAGTACATAAAAAAGGTGAAAAAGAAATGTTAAATAAGCAAAGTGGTTCTGATATTGGGCCTGTTCTGAATTGGAATCCTCAGACCGGCAGTTTACAAATTAGTCAATCAGCAATGCATAAATTATTAGCTAGTCTTGGTGGACATGTAACTCAAAGAAAAGATACTGGATTGACAGTTTTCTTTCCAATCTCAGAAAAGAATTAAATTTTTTTGTTTATGTATTTATTAAATAATGTAGAAAATTTTAAAAATAATTAAAAATTAATAATTCCAAATGTTAGCTTCTTAGATATAAATAACAGATTTAGGATGGAAGACGCTTTAACTGGTCAGTTTCCAAAGCATATAGGAAGCACAGGAGGTCTCTTAAACTCCGCAGCAACAGAGGAGAAATATGCAATTTGCTGGAATAGCTCTAAAGAACAAGCTTTTGAATTACCCACTGGGGGCGCAGCAATAATGCTTGAAGGGGATAATATTATGTATTTTGCAAGAAAAGAGCAATGCTTGGCTTTAGGTACCCAGTTGAGAGCATTTAAACCTAGAATTGAAAATTTTAAAATATATAGAATTTTTCCAAGTGGTGATATCGAATTTCTTCATCCAAAAGATGGAGTTTTCCCTGAAAAAGTTAACGAAGGCAGGGAAAAGGTTGGCCATAATCCAAGAAGAATTGGAGAAAACCCAAATCCTGCGGGTTTAAAATTTTCTACAAGAAATACTTTTGACTAAAGAATTTAAAGTTGATTTAAAATTAGAATTTAATTATAATTTGGATTGAATGTATAAGTATGATCAGTTCAAATAAAGATAGTTTTTTTCAGGCATATGAACAGGGAAAAAATTTTATACCTATTTATAAATCATGGCCTGCAGATTTAGAAACTCCATTAACTACTTGGCTAAAATTATCTCAAGATAATGCTCATGGAGTTTTTCTAGAGTCAGTTGAAGGTGGCGAAAATATAGGAAGGTGGAGCATAGTTGCAAATAATCCTTTATGGGAAGTTATTTGTCATGGAAAATCCTCAACAAGGATTTCTAGGGATGGTGAACAATTAATCAAACAAGGTAATATATTTGACCTCCTCAGAGAATGGACGCAAGAATATAAATCACATAGTCTTGATGAATTCCCTTTCGTAGGACAACTTTATGGCTCTTGGAGTTATGAACTTATTAATTGCATAGAATCATCTGTACCTATTCATCAAATAAATGATAATGAAATACCTTATGGTACATGGATGTTCTTTGATCAAATCATTATTTTTGATCAAATGAAAAGGTGTCTTACTGCAGTAGTTTATGCAGATTTAACAAATAGTGAGAATTTGAATATTGAAAGTATTTATAATAATGCAATTCAAAAAATTGACTCTATTCAAGATTTGATGAGAGTACCTCTTAAAGAAATTGATATTCTTAATTGGAAACAGAGAAAAGATTTAAATATTGATATTTCAAGTAATTGGATTAAAGAAGATTTTGAAAATGCTGTTTTGAATGCTAAGGATTTTATTAAAAAAGGAGATATCTTTCAGTTAGTCATTAGTCAAAAGTTTCAAACTGAATTAAAAAATAAACCATTTGATTTATATCGTAGTTTGCGGATGGTAAATCCTTCACCATATATGGCTTTTTTTGATTTTGGTTCATGGTTTCTCATCGGATCAAGTCCAGAAGTGATGGTTAAAGCGGAAAAAACAAAACAAAATCAAATAATAGCTAAGCTTAGGCCCATAGCAGGTACTAGACCAAGAGGAGTTGACAATTTAGAGGATTCAATAAACGAACAAGAATTATTGAGTGATCCCAAAGAGATTTCTGAACATGTTATGTTAGTAGATTTAGGAAGAAATGATTTAGGAAGGGTCTGCGAGATTGGAAGTGTGGAGGTTAAAGATCTAATGATTATTGAGAAATATTCACATGTTATGCATATTGTCAGTGAAGTACAAGGGGTATTAAATAATCAAAAAGATGTTTGGGATTTATTAAAAGCAACTTTTCCGGCAGGAACAGTTACTGGAGCTCCAAAGATAAGAGCGATGCAATTAATTCACTCTTTCGAAAAAGAGCCCAGAGGGCCTTATGCAGGTATCTATGGAGCAGTTGATATTAATGGCTCTTTAAATACGGCCATAACTATTAGGTCAATGATTGTAGTACCTTCTGATAATGGTAATTTAACTGTATCTGTCCAAGCAGGGGCAGGTATTGTAGCAGATTCATCTCCTTCTAATGAATATCAAGAGACTATAAATAAAGCCAAGGGGATTTTAATAGCAATATCATCTCTAGGTTAAAAGATGAATAACTATAAATTGCTAAAGGGATTTGAAGTAGAGCTTTTTACAGGCACATTTGATGAGCATGTGGGGGTTTCTAATGAAATAGAAGAGAACTTTACAAATTTCGTTAAAGAGCCTGACAATAGAAATGTTGAATACATAACAGCGCCAAGTAATGATTATCAAATTCTGTTTAAATCTTTATTAAATCCGAGAATAGATTTACGGAAATGGCTAAAACATAGAAATCTTACAATAATTCCCTCATCGACATTATGTTTTAATCATGATGATACATTTCAAAGGTCTGATTTAGACAATGATTATCACCAATTTATTGAATCCAATTATGGAATATCAATAGCTACTTCTAGCGTCCATATAAATATGGGCATAAAAAACCTTAAAAAACTTTTTTCTGCTATTCGTTTGGCAAGGTGTGAAGCTGCAATTTATCTTTCTTTAAGTGCGAGTTCACCGTTCATAAATGGAGAATTAAGTGGTAATCATTCTCAAAGGTGGATACAATTTCCAAAAACACCTTCTGATGTTCCTTTTTTCAAAGATCATTTACACTATGTCAATTGGATTGAGGACAATATAAAAAGCGGTAATATGCAAAATATTAGACACTTCTGGTCATCAATTAGGCCAAATGGTCCCCATAGGCCTCTAAAGATTGATCGTTTAGAATTAAGGATTTGCGATTTTATAGCAGATATTGATCTTTTACTAGCTATAACTGCTTTTTTAGAATTAAGAGTAATAACACTTTTTGAAAATATAGATAATTTAGATCCTTTGTTTTCAAGTAAATTTACGTTGAGTGAATTGCAGAAGATTTGTGATGAAAATGAACTCAGAGCAGCAAAAAATAGCTTAGATGCTCAATTGATCCATTGGCAAAATGGAGAAATAGTTCTTTGTAAAGAATGGATACAGAATTCACTAGAGGAAATATCAGTTTCTGCCAAAAAATTGGATATGCTTGACTTACTAAAACCAATTAATAGAGTTTTAGAGGAGGGTAATAAATCTATTCAGTGGATTAGTCAATTTAACAAAGGTTATACAATAAATGAAATAATGAAATTTGAAATCGAACGTATGATCAAAATCGAGGAGCAAATTATTTAATGATTCAAAAAAATAATTTTTATGATTCCATGATTCTTTATGTGTAACATATTAAATATATGAAGTCATTAAAAAATTTAAAAAATAATAATCTGGATTTGATGCAGAATAATAGTCAATCAAAGACTAATAGAGTCTTAATAGAAGAATTATGGGAAGCAGTGTTAAGGAAAGAATGTCCTGATGATCAAGCGAATAGACTTATTAAGTTAAAACAATTGAGTCATTCAAGCCTAAGTTCTAACAATACTTCAAAGGCTCTAAAAACTGAAATAGTTGATATTGTAAATGCAATGGATCTAGCTGAATCAATATCAGCTGCACGTGCTTTTTCTCTATATTTTCAGTTAGTGAATATTCTTGAACAGAGAGTTGAAGAAGATCGTTATATTGAGAGTTTTACAAATCAAAACAATCAAAAGTCTTCAGATAATCTTGATCCCTTTGCACCAACATTAGCTAGGCAAAATGCTCCAGTAACATTTAGGGAATTATTTTATAGATTAAGAAGACTTAATGTGCCCCCAGGAAAATTAGAAGAGTTATTACGAGAAATGGATATAAGGCTTGTTTTTACCGCCCATCCAACAGAAATTGTGAGACACACAATTAGACATAAGCAAAGGCGCGTAGCTAATTTATTGCAAAAAATTCAGTCAGAAAGATATTTAACAAATGAAGAAATTTATTCTTTAAAATTGCAATTAAAAGAAGAAATCAGGCTTTGGTGGAGGACGGATGAATTACATCAATTTAAGCCATCTGTTTTAGATGAAGTTGACTACGCATTACATTATTTCCAACAAGTTCTTTTTAAGGCTATGCCTCAGCTTAGAGGCAGGATTACATCTGCCTTGTGTGAGAATTATCCTGATGTGCAAATACCTTCGCAATCATTTTGTAATTTTGGTTCTTGGGTTGGATCTGATAGAGATGGTAATCCATCAGTTACTCCAGATATAACTTGGAGAACTGCTTGTTATCAGAGAAAATTGATGCTCGAAAGATATATTGTTGCAACTTCAGATTTGCGCGATCAATTGAGTGTATCAATGCAATGGAGTCAAGTAAGTTCCTCTCTTTTAGAATCGTTGGAGACAGATAGAGTAAAATTCCCTGAAATTTATGAAGCAAGGGCAACAAGGTATCGGTCTGAGCCATATAGATTAAAATTAAGCTACATCCTAGAAAAATTAAGGCTTACACAAGAGAGAAATAGTTTGTTATCAGAAGTAGGTTGGAAAGTTTCTCTTGAAAGCGAACAACCTACACAAGAAATTGATTCAAATGAAGAACCATTTTATAAATCAGTAGATGAGTTTACAAGTGATCTTGAGTTAATTAAAAATAGCTTGAATAGTACTGAATTAAGCTGCGAACCGCTAAATACACTTTTGACACAAGTACATATTTTTGGCTTTTCTTTAGCTAGTTTAGATATAAGACAAGAGAGTACTCGGCATAGTGATGCCTTGGAAGAACTTACGCAATATCTATTGTTACCAACTTCCTATGATGCAATGTCTGAAGAAGAGAAAACTAATTGGCTAATTAGTGAGTTAAATACAAAACGACCTTTAATCCCTCATTCAAATAATTGGTCTCAAAGTACAGAAGAAACTTTTGCTGTATTTAAAATGGTTAAGCGACTTCAAGAGGAATTCGGGAGTAGGATTTGTCATTCGTATGTCATTTCGATGAGTCATAGTGCTTCTGATTTGCTTGAGGTTTTATTGCTAGCGAAGGAAATGGGTCTTATTGATAAAGAATCAAATCAATCTAAGTTATTAGTTGTTCCTCTTTTTGAAACTGTCGAAGATTTAAAAAGAGCTCCAACAGTAATGGAGAAATTATTCAATTTGGATTTCTATAGATCTTTATTGCCAAAAGTTGCTGAGAACTCAAAACCTCTTCAAGAATTAATGCTAGGTTATTCTGATAGTAATAAGGATTCAGGATTCCTTTCTAGTAATTGGGAAATTCATCGTGCCCAAATTGCGCTTCAAGATCTTTCTAGTAAAAATGGAATACTTTTACGACTTTTTCATGGTAGAGGCGGATCTGTAGGCAGAGGAGGTGGCCCTGCTTATCAAGCTATACTTGCTCAGCCAAGTGGCACTCTTTTAGGAAGAATAAAAATTACTGAACAAGGAGAAGTATTGGCTTCTAAATATAGTCTTCCTGAGTTGGCTTTATATAATTTAGAGACTGTAACAACGGCTGTAATTCAAAATAGTTTGGTAAATAATAGACTTGATGCTATGCCTGATTGGAACGAATTAATGAAAAGGTTGGCAGATACTTCTCGCACACATTACAGAAGTTTAGTCCACGAGAATCCTGATTTATTAACTTTTTTTCAAGAAATAACACCCATAGAAGAAATTAGTAAGTTACAAATATCGAGTAGACCGGCCAGAAGAAAAAAAGGAGCAAAAGATTTATCAAGTTTAAGAGCTATCCCATGGGTCTTTGGTTGGACACAGAGTAGATTTTTGCTCCCTAGTTGGTTTGGTGTTGGAACAGCCTTAGAAAAAGAGTTAAAGAAAGATCCCAAACAAATTGAACTTCTCAGAATGCTTCATCAGAGATGGCCTTTTTTTAGAATGCTTATCTCAAAGGTAGAAATGACTTTATCTAAGGTGGATTTAGAAGTAGCAAAGTATTATGTTGATACTTTAGGGAGTAATGAAAATAGCGTAGCTTTTCAACAAATCTTTAATGTAATAAAAGAAGAATATAATCTGACTAAAACTTTGATTCTTGAAATAACTGGAACAAATCAACTATTGGGTGCTGATAAGGATTTAAGAGATTCTGTTGAATTGAGAAATAAAACCATAATACCTTTAGGATTTTTACAAGTTTCTTTATTAAAAAGATTGCGAGATCAAAAAAGACAACCTCCAATAAGTGAGTTTTTTCATGAAAAAGATGATACAAAAAGGACATATAGTCGTAGTGAATTACTAAGAGGGGCTCTGTTAACTATTAATGGTATTGCAGCAGGGATGAGAAATACAGGATAAACGTTGCAATATTTCCCCAAAAAAAAATTAATATTGCCTGATGGATACTTTGTTGATTCTGTTCAAATTCCTTCTGCAAAATCTATTAATAAACTTTTAGCTAGCTGTTCAAGTGATTTTTTTTTAAATGATAAGTTATTTATTGCTATTCAGAAAAGTAACTTTTTCTTTACTATTTGTAGTGAAGAAAAAAATAAGGTTCATGGTTTCGTAAGAGTGACATCTGACAAGGGTCTAAATGCTAACTTGTGGAATTTATGCGCTGAGCCAGGGAAATATCAAAATCTCTTCTATTTAGTTTTATTAAGATTGACTTTAGAAAAAATTAATAGAGAGATGCCAGGATGCAGTGTATCAGTACAAGCTCCTCCTTCATCTTTTGAATCATTAGAAAAAAGTGGTTTTATCTTAGATCCTAATGGAATAAGAGTAATGGGTTATAAACTTTAAATTTTTACGAGCATGGAGGGACTCGAACCCCCGACTCTCAGAACCGGAATCTGATGCTCTATCCATCTGAGCTACATGCCCTTAATTTTTCAATATTATTCAAGGATAATGTAAATGTAAATAAACGAGCTAATTTAGCTAATGAAACTTCACTAGAAAAAAATTTTTTTAAATCATCTAAAAATTAAGAATTTCAGGAATCATAAATATTTTGATCTTAATGTGGAAGGTCAAAAAATTATAATTCTTGGTTCTAATGGTATTGGGAAATCAAATCTTTTAGAATCAGTAGAATTTTTAAGTCAATTAAAATCAAGTAGAGCAATATCAGATAAAGATTTAATAAATAATGAATCAGAATTTGCTACTATATCAGCTCAGATAAACTTTGAAGATGACTTAAAAATTAATTTAAGTAGAAAAGGAGGTAAGAAAATATATGTAAATGATTCTTTTCTAAAAAAACAAAGTGATATCAAAAAATATTTACGAAGCGTATGTTTCAGTTCAACTGATACAAATATTGTAAGGGGAGAACCAAGCTGCCGTAGGATTTGGCTTGATAAAGTAGTTACCCAACTTGAACCTATTTATTTTGAATTGCTTTCAAGATTTAATAAATTATTAAAGCAAAGAAGTCATTATTGGCGAGCAAACTTATCACAAAATGATCGATCATATTCCTTAATTGATAGTTATGATTCTCAACTTGCATTAATCGCTACAAGGATTCTCAGGAGAAGAACTCGTGCATTAGAAAAATTAAGACCTCAAATACAGTACTGGCATAATTATTTAAGTAACTCAAAAGAATCTATTCATTTAAAATATGATTCTTCAATAGAGTTCTTTGTTAATGACGAAGAATCTCAAATAGTAAATCAATTATTAAAAGAATTATTTAATCAAAGAAAAGTTGAAGAGTTAACTGGAAGATGTAGTGTTGGACCTCATAGGGATGATATTGAATTTTTAATAAATAATAAATCAATAAGAAAATTTGGATCTGCAGGGCAACAAAGGACAATGACTCTAGCTTTAAAGATGGCAGAAATTGATCTTTTAAAAAGTAATATCTATATGGATCCAATACTTATTTTGGATGATGTATTAGCTGAATTAGATATGTTTAGGCAAAGTCTTTTATTAGATTCAGTTGGCAAAAAGACTCAATGTTTCATAAGTGCTACTCATTTAAGTAAATTTAATAAAGATTTCTTGGATGGTTCACAAATAATTTATTTATAAATTTTAAAAATCGCCAATATTTAGCTATCCTAAGATTCTGGCTAAAAAATTTAAGTAATGGATCTACCCAAGCAAAAAGAAAAAATTAAAATATTTTCAAAAGGAGTTAGTAACAAAAAATCTGATTTTCATGGTACTCATATTCTTCTAGAATTATATGATTGCAATAACCAAAAATTGAATGATGAACTATATTTGCGCTGTTTAATTAATAATTCTGCAAAATTAGCAAAAGCAAAAGTTTTAAACTTAATTAGCAATAAATTTGAACCATATGGAGTTACGGCTATAGCCATGCTTGCTGAATCTCATTTATCTATTCATACCTGGCCCGAGTCAAATTATGCTGCGGTTGATATTTTTACGTGCGGATCAAATATGAATCCAGAATTGGCCAGTCAATTTTTAATTGAAAATTTAGAGGCATCAAAACATCTTCAACAAAAAATAAGACGTAATCATCCTATCGAGATTCAAAATCAAATAAGAGAGCCCTTTTAAGTCTTCACCTATTCAATTTCCCGCTGATTAATCCTTCTAGATCTAAGCTTACACATTTAAATCCAAGCTTAAAAAAATGATTTAATAATTCTTCTCTCTTACTACTATTAATTAATGTTGTTATTTCTTCTTTAGGAATCTCTATTCTTGCAGAAGTTCCTTGGGATCTTACTCTAACTTCTTTAATGCCAAGGCCTCTTATATAATCTTCTCCTTTCTCAATCATTTTTAATCTTTTGAAGGTAATACTATATCCATAAGGAAATCTTGATGAGAGGCAAGGTTGTGCAGGCTTATCCCACCAGGGGAAACCAAGAGATTTTGAAATATCTCTAACGTCTTGTTTTGAGAATTTAAATAATGCTAGAGGTGATATTACTCCTGCTTTTTTAGCGGCTTCAATACCTGGTCTGTAATCACTTAGGTCGTCAAAATTAACACCATCTAATATATTTTTATAGTTATGTTTTTCTGAGATAAAGGAAGTTTGCTTATGTAATTCTTTTTTGCATGCGAAACATCTATTTTTTGGATTGTTACTATATGATTCATCTTCTAATTCATATGTTTTAACTTCAATGTGATTGATTCCTATCCATTTTGCCTGTATTCTTGCTTCTTCCAATAGATGACTTGCAAGTGCAGGGGAAACCCCTGTAATGGCGCAAGCATGGCCTTGGAGCTGTTCATGGGTAATAGATGCTACTAAAGCGCTGTCAACGCCACCAGAATAAGCCACAGATGCTGTCTTTAGACTTTTAATATACTCGCGAAGGCAAGATAATTTTTTACTTTGCTCTTTTGTAATAAATTCAAGCGGATTAAACATTCTTTAAAAATCTAGATGCTAGGTTAAATTTATTATTAAATTTTCTAATAATTTGCTTAACTATAACTTAAATTATTCATAAGTATATATAAATCATTGTCAAATTCTAGTAGCAATTCAGGCATAGGCATAGTTACCGCTAGTAGCAGTCAAGAAAGATCAAAAGGTCAATTACATATATATGATGGTGAAGGTAAAGGTAAGAGTCAAGCTGCATTAGGGGTAGTACTCAGGACAATTGGTTTAGGAATCTGTGAAAAGAAGCAGACAAGAGTCTTATTATTAAGATTTTTGAAGGGACCAGGAAGATCTTATGATGAAGACGCTGCTATAGATGCTTTGCAAAGAGGCTTTCCTCATCTTATTGATCACGTAAGAACAGGACGGTCTGAATTCTTTAGTGCATCAGAAGTAACCAAGTTTGATAAAGCGGAAGCCGAGAGAGGGTGGAATATAGCAAAAGGTGCAATAGCTAGTGCTTTATATTCTGTGGTTGTCTTGGATGAGCTAAATCCAGTACTAGACTTAGAAATGTTAGATATGAATGATGTTGTGAAAACTCTCGATTCAAGGCCTGATGGTTTAGAAATTATTGTTACAGGGAGAGCCGCTCCTACTCCATTAGTAAGAATTTCGCAGCTTCACTCAGAGATGAAACCGCATTCAAAACTTGTGCATAGTTCCTTTCAAGATAACAAGTTTGGTGGGATAGAAGTCTATACGGGTGAAGGTAAAGGGAAGTCTACAAGTGCACTGGGTAAAGCCCTGCAAGCAATTGGCAAGGGAATTTCTCAAGATAAAAGCCATAGAGTTTTAATTCTCCAATGGTTAAAAGGTGGCTCTGGATACACTGAAGATGCAGCAATTGATGCTTTAAGAGAAAGTTACCCTCACTTAGTTGATCATTTAAGATCTGGTCGAGATGCGATAGTGTGGCGTGGCCAACAACAACCTATTGATTATGTTGAAGCAGAGCGAGCTTGGGAAATTGCAAAGGCCGCAATTTTGAGCGGTTTGTATAAGACGATTATTCTTGATGAAATAAATCCAACTGTTGATTTAGAACTTTTGCCTGTTGAGTCTATACATCAGACTTTGTTAAAGAAGCCAAAAGAAACAGAAGTAATCTTAACTGGAAGATGTAAAAATGAACCTTCTTATTTTGAGCTTGCAAATGTTTATTCAGAGATGGTTTGCCATAAACATTATGCGAATGTAGGAGTTGACTTGAAAAGAGGAGTTGATTACTAAATTTAAATTAATATTATTCAAAGTAAAACTCTAATTTTTTCTATTCCGCCTTCAATAGATATGGATTCAATATTTTTTTCTCTAAGAATTCTTGAAGCATTTGCCGATCTTTTACCTTTTTGACAAAGAGTAAAAATTTGTTTCTTTGAAAAATTATTTTTGATTAATTCTAATGAATCATTATTGTGGATAATACTTAAAGGTATAGATATAGATCCCTCTAATGAGCCCTTTTCAAATTCCTCTTTTTCTCTAACATCAATAACTATTATTTGTTGAAATTTTTCTTTAAAGATATTTTCGAATTCAATATTATTAATTGTTTTTATTTTTGTATTATTTTCATTACACTTTACTTCTTCATAATCATCATTTTGATCTAAAAGATTATTAATTTTTTTCTTATTTACGATACTTTTATTTAAGTTGAGTTTTTTCATTGTTAAATCTAGCAAATTGAAAATTAATAATTTGCCATCAAGAATTTCTCCTTTTTGAATAATAATTTTGATTATTTCATTAGTTTGTAAAATTCCAATTAATCCTGTTGAAACGCCAATTACTCCAAAATCTTTACAGCTTGGAATATCGTTTCTGGCGGGTGATATTGGCATTAAGTCTCTTAAATTTGGACTATTTTCTTTTAAATTAAAAACACTTACTTGTCCTTCAAATCCTTGCACAGAACCAAATATAAATGGTTTGTTTAATATGACGCACGCATCATTAATTAGATATCTAGTGCCAAAGTTATCTGAACAATCACAAATGATATCAAAATCTTCAAAAATCTTTAAAATATTCTTTGGATTTAGCCTTTCAAAATAAGTAATAGTCTGACAATTTGGATTTAATTGTTTGATTTTTGTTTTTGCTGAAATAATTTTATCTTTACCAATCCATTGAGTATCATGAATTATTTGTCTTTGGAGGTTTGATTTCTCAATCTTATCATTATCTATTATTCCAATTCTTCCTATCCCTGCAGCAGCAGCATATATTATGGCTGATGAGCCTAAGCCTCCTGCACCAACAAAAAGCACGGAACTATTTTTTAAAGTTATTTGACCATTTATTCCAATCTCTTCGAGAGAAATATGTCTTTGATATCTCTCTTGTTCATCAATATCAAGAATTGTTTCCTTGTGATTATCTAATATTTGCATATCTTGAGAACTTAAGAGTTATTTAAAAATTATCTTAATTGTAAATTTAGTAAGTAGCTTATTTTATGAAAAATTATATTTGATTTATCTAATTCTTATTTTTAATTTCACAAAACGCATATAACTTGATTTTATTAACTTTAATTTGAACAAAATGCGTTTTTTATAGTTTTATTATGAAAAGGAGATTAAAATGTGAAGTTTTTGTAAACGCCTTTTTTGAGCAAATTTCTTAGAAACCCTTTTGTGCCAGTTGATATCTAGCTAAATCAAATGTTTCGGTTCGGGATTATCTACAACAAATAGGTAGTCAACAGTCAAATTTTCCGATACTGTCTGGTTCATATAACGTGTTTACTGAGTTCATGAGTGATAACACTCCTGAGTCAAATCAAGACTCTGCCACTGATACTAATTCTGAAACAAAAAGTATTTCAGATAAATATTCCGATGCTATGGGA
>MDTG01210482.1_pt1 | contig 15992 bp, 14 predicted proteins | sample 811421 | NCBI WGS metagenome assembly MDTG01 (sample SAMN05326645, study PRJNA326480) | marine metagenome | isolation source: seawater | place: Pacific Ocean: South East | collected 2011 | reverse complement strand
TGACTTTAAACTTGTCTACTAAAAAACCAGATGATATCAGAAATCTTTTTTTTGACGAAGGTTATTTTCATTCAGAGAAAATTATACAGAAACACCTCCGAGAATTGAGTGATTCTGAACTTTCAAATTCGGTTGAAAATATTCATAGAAAAGGAGTTGCTTTCCTCACACCATATATTTTAGAGGGTTTAAAAAGAAAAAATACGAAAAATTCAAATTTTTCCGATGATTACAAGGGAGGCGAAATTTTAAATTCAAGTATTAATATACTTAATAAAATTAAGTCCGACAAACAATTAGGTTTTGATTTGCTTAATTTGTTATCAATTGATGAACATCACTCTTTACTATTATCAATAATATACATACTAGAAAATAAAAATATATCACAAACCAATAAAATTTCATTTTCACATTATTTTGCAAGGTCCATTATTTTTGATGGACTAACTAGTAGAAGACTAAATCATAAATTTAAGTTATCACAAAAATTCATTGAGGATTATGCAAAAAAAAATCCGAATGATCTACAAGCTCAACTTGACTATTGTCATTCTTTAATTACCCAACCCAACAATGTAGCTTTAAATAGAAATCATTCTTTGAGTTTTTTTAATGGAGTTTATTCACCTGAAAAAGCGAAAAAACAATTAGAAAAAACTAAAAAACTAAAAAGTTTTACAAAAAATTTACATAATATTTATAGTAAGATGATCAAAAAGTCTTTGATTGAGCCTTTTATTTTTTCAGGTTTTCCTAGGAGTGCCAGTGTATATGTTTACACATCGCTATGTAGAGGTCTAGATATTTGGGGTACTGGTGGAGTGCAAGGGGGAGCCTTTCCAAATTTCATAATTTCTCAAGAAGGCCTGCACTTCATGCTAAAAATTCGGGGCACTGCCCATACACATTTAAGTGGCTCAAAAACGAACAAGCTAGAACTTTTAGAAAGATATAAATTAAAAAAAATTTTAATTCATATTAGAGATCCAAGACAAGTTTTACTTTCTTGGCAAGATTGGATTCCAAAAGCAACTGCTTCTGATCCAGTTCAATTTCAGCATTATAATCTCCCAAAAGGCTACCTTAAATTTACAGATGAAAAACAATTAAATTGGCTAATTGAAAATTGGGTGCCAAAACTAAATAAATGGTTGGATGATTGGATAAAAATCTCACAAATTAATAAGTACACGAATAAAATTTATTTTTCAAAGTTTGAGGACATGAAAAAAAACGAAAAATTATTTTTTTCTCAAATTCTAAATTTTTTAGACATTGATAAGAGTATATTTAAAATGCCAGAAAAACCCACTTTTGAGGGGGACAGAAATTTTAGAGAAGGCAATGTAAATACATGGAAAAAAGTTTTAAATGATAATCAAATTGATCAGCTTATGTCCAAAATTTCTTGTGATGTCTTAAAATTTTTTAATTATAACTTTTAAAAAATGATTGTTTATGATTTTATTTTTTTTACAAATAACGAAAAGATATAAATGAAGAATTTTAAAGATAAAATTATAACAGTTTCTAACCTATTAAAAAAAATTGGTAAATTTCCTAGGAAAAAAAAAGTTGCTATGTGCCATGGCGTATTTGACTTAGTTCATCCAGGTCATTTAAGACATCTATCTTTTTCCAAACAAAAGGCCGATATCCTGATAGTATCAGTTACCTCAGATAGATTTATTGAAAAAGGTATTTACAGACCACATATTCCAGAAGATATCAGAGCACTAAATTTGTCATATATTGAAATTGTTGACTATGTAATAATAGATGAGAATAAAACGCCTATAGAAAATTTAAAAATTATTATGCCTGATTTCTTTGCAAAAGGGTACGAGTATTCAAAGATTAATAATTCAAAAATCAATAAGAAAACAGATGAAGAATCTAAAACTATTAGAAGTTACGGTGGGAAAATGTTGTTTACTCCTGGTGATGTGGTTCATTCATCCTCGAAAATTCTTGATAAACAAGTTCCAGATATTTCTTTGGACAAAATAAAATTAGTTTTTGATAAAGAAGGAATTAGTTTTAATGATTTGAGAAAAACATTGAATAAAATTAAAAATATTAAGGTTCATGTTATTGGAGATACGATTGTCGATTCATTATCAAGATGCTCAATGCTTGGTGGTCAGGCAAAAACACCCACAATGAGTATAAAATTTGAGAGTAAAGAAAATTTTATTGGGGGTGCTGCAATAGTATCACAACATTTAAAAGCAGCAGGCGCTCAAGTCACTTTTACGACTGTTATGGGAGATGATAGTTTGATGAAATTTGCGAAAAATAAATTAGAGCTTAGTAATATAAATTTAAAATTAATTCTTGATAAAAGTAGACCTACCACCAACAAAAACGCTTTCACTGTTGGTAACTATAGATTGATAAAAGTCGATACCTTAGACAATAGCCCCTTTGATTCAGACATTATGAATAAAATTTATCATGAAATTAAATTCAATGAGGTCGATCTTATAATTTTTAGTGACTTTAGACATGGAATATTTAATAAGAATACGATTCCTTTTCTAACTAGAGCTATTCCAAAAAAGATATTGCTAGCTGCCGATAGTCAAGTTGCTAGTAGATGGGGAAATATTCTTGATTTTGTTAGCTTTGATTTAATAACTCCAAATGAAAAAGAAGCAAGATTTTCTTTAGCAGATCAGGATTCAAATATAGGTTCTTTAGCAACTGAATTAATTGCAAAATCAAAATGTAAATTTCTAATTTTAAAGTTAGGTGATAAAGGGATTTTATTCAATAAAGGCCCAGAAAAATTTTATTTTCTTGATAGTTTAGTAAAGAAAAATATTGATCCTGTTGGAGCGGGAGACGCACTGTTAGCATATGCAAGTCTGAGTTTTGCTGTTTCAAAATCAAAAGCTATATCTTCATTAATAGGGTTAATTGCTGCATCTTGTGAATGTGAAGTTGATGGTAATAAGCCCATCAAATTAACAGATATAGAAAATGTAATAAATCAATTTGAGTCTTCTTATAAATCGTTCATATGAGAATATTAATAGTTGGACTTGGAATTCAGGGTAATAAGAGAGCTGTTTATGCAAAAAAAGATTTAGTTGCATCTGTTGATCCGTATGTTTCAACCGCTGATTATAAAAATATTTTTGATGTGCCCCTAGATTTATATGATTCAGCTATGTTGTGTGTTCCAGATAAAAAAAAAGAAGAACTAATAGAGTATTGTATTAATAATAATAAAAATGTTCTTGTTGAAAAGCCACTTTTTTTATCCGGTGAAGAAAAATTTAAAGAGTTCGAAAATGAAGCAAATAGAATGAAGTGTGTTATTTATACTGCATATAACCATAGATTTGAACCACATTTTATTAATATTAAAAATTTTTTAAATAGTAAAAAATTAGGAAAAATATATAGATGTAAATTATATTATGGAAATGGAACGGCTAAACTAGTAAGAACATCAAAATGGAGAGACCAAGGTTCAGGAGTAATTCATGATTTAGCTTCTCATCTCATAGATACACTTTATTTTTGGTTTGGTAATTTTAGCTCTAATTTTGAGTTAAATTATGCTAATAATTATGAGAACAGAGCCCCTGATAATGCAATTATATCAACAAGAATTAATTCAACGTACATTGATTTTGAGATTTCAATGCTTTCATGGAGAAACACATTTAAGTGTGATATAATTGGAGAGAAAGGGAGTATTCATATTAATTCATTATGTAAATGGGGACCATCAGAATTCTTATTTAGAAAAAGAAAATTTCCAAGTGGAAAACCAAAGGAAACAAAAAAAATAATTGTAAAAAAAGATCCTACGTGGCTAAAAGAGTACAAACATTTCAAAAATTTATGTACTAAAAAAATTAAGACCAATTTATCAAAAGACCTTAAAATTGAAAGGATTTTAAAAAAAATTGAGTTAGAGTTATGAAATTAAATATTGGTTTTGTTGGAATGACCCATCTAGGTATCATATCTTCAATCGCTTCAGCATCGAAAAAGTTTAATACAGTTGCATTTGATGAAGACTATAAACTTATAAATCAAATCAAAAAAAAAAGATTCCCAATAAATGAGCCAAAACTCATTGCAACATATAATAAAGTAAAAGAATATTTAAACTTTTCAAATAATCCTGATGATCTAAGAAAGTGCGATTTAGTTTATTTTTCTATTGATGTGCCCACGAACAATAATGGAAAAAGTGATTTAAAACTAATAAAAAAGAAAATCAATAATACGCTTAAATATCTAAACAAGAAATCAACATTTGTGATTTTATGTCAAGTTTCACCTGGTTTTACGAAAAAAATAAACTGGCCTAAGAATCGAAAATTTTATCAAGTTGAAACCCTTGTTTTTGGAAATGCCATTGAAAGAGCATTAAAGCCAGAAAGAATAATAATTGGTTGCAATGATAAATTATGCAAAAAACTTAATTTTTTTTTGAAATCTTTTGAATGTCCAATTCTATGCATGAATTACGAAAGTGCAGAGTTAACTAAAATTTCTATAAACATTTGTTTAGTTTCAAATATTACAGTTGCAAATACTTTGGCCGAAATTTGCGAAAAAATAGGCGCCAATTGGAATGAAATTATACCAGCATTAAAAATGGATAGAAGAATAGGTAAGTATTCTTACTTAAAACCAGGTCTTGGTATTGCTGGTGGAAATTTGGAAAGAGATCTTAATAACATTAAAAAAATTTCTTCAAAAAATAAAACTCATTCAAAAATAATTGACGCTATTCAATCCAACAGTGAACACTGTTCTCAGTGGGTCTATAAGAAATTAGAGGAATTAAATATAAAAAGAATTTCGATCTGGGGAGTAACATACAAAGAAAATACACATTCAATAAAGAACTCTCCATCAATAAAAAGTATTAAGCTTATGTCAAAATATGTTATTAATCTTTATGATCCTGTTGTAAATATTAACAAACTTAATTTAAAGACTTCAAATTTCACGGACAAATATGAATCTTTAAAAAAATCTGAAGTTTTGGCTATTTTTTCTCCTTGGGAAGAATTTAGACAAATCAATATAAAGAAATTTAAAAAATATTTTTGTGGAAAATTTATTTTAGATCCTTACAATACATTTCAAAACTTAAATTTAGGAAAAAAAATTAAGATACTTACAATTGGGAATGGTATAATATGACCAAAAATATTGTGATTATTGGTGGAGGTGTCGCAGGTTGCACAGCAGCGCATCAATTAAAATGTAAATTTCCAAAGTGGGATATCAAACTATTTGAAATTGGAAATTATCTAGGTGCCGGGGTGCGTACCTTTTATTACGGCGGGCATCCATATACGTTCGGACCGAGGCATTTTTTAACGCAGAATGAGAAAGTATATGATTACATGAATTCGTTATGTCCTTTGAGGGATTGTGGTGATCATCAGTTTATTACTTACGTAGAAAAGGATAACGCATTTTATAATTATCCGATTCATGAAGATGATATTAAATCAATGCCCGACTTTTCTCTCATAGATAAGCAAATGAAAGAAGTTAAAGGTGTCGCGCATGCAAAAAATCTTGAGGATTATTGGATAGGTTCTGTTGGTAAGATTTTATATGATAAATTCATTCTAAATTATAATAAAAAAATGTGGTTGGTTGATAATAATAAAAAGATCGATACCTTTAACTGGTCACCCAAAGGAGTAAATATTAAAAAGGGACCAAGAGCTGCTTGGGATAACGCCATTTCTGCCTATCCATATGCAAGCGATGGATACAATGTTTTTTTTGATAAATGTACCGCAGATATTGAAGTAAATTTAAATAAAAAAGTTGATAAATTTGATTTAGAAAAAAATAGAATAAAAGTTGACAACCATTGGATTGAGTATGACTTTCTAATAAATTCAATTTCACCTGATGAATTATTTGAAAAATGTTACGGAGAATTGAAATTTTTGGGTAGGGATTTTCATAAAATTGTATTTCCAACTGAAAATGTTTTTCCTGAAGATGTTTACTTTCTGTATTATGCTAATGAAGAAAAATTCACCAGACTAGTTGAATATAAAAGATTCACAAAACATAATTCACCTACCACTCTAGTGGGGATGGAAATACCATCTTTCAATGGAAAACATTATCCATTGCCATTTATTTCAGAACAAAAGTTAGCTCGAAAATATTTTTTAGAAATGCCTAAAAATGTCTTCTCAATTGGAAGGGCAGGAAGCTATAGATACGGCCTAGACATCGACGATTGTATTGAACAATCTATGATTATGACTGAAAATATTATAAGTGGAGACAGAGATTATCCAGTTCCAATGAAAATCTGGCAGGATTAAATAATGGTAGATAGAATAATAATTTTAGGTGGAGGGTTCATTGGTAAATCTCTTTCAAATAGATTATATGATTTATCTATTAATCATTTGCTTATTACAAGAGAACAATTTGATTTCGAAAAAAAAAATGAAGCAGACAGTTTTTTAAAATCTACTATAAGATCAAATGATAGAATAGTTTTTACAGCTGCTATTGCACCTGTAAAAAATATGGAAATGTTTATTAAAAATATGATGATAATAAAAAATATTTGTTCGTTCTTTTCTGAAAATAAAGTTAAACATTTTTTGAATATTAGTTCGGACGCAATCTTTTCAGATTCAATGGATCCGATTATTGAGAGCTCAGAAACAGATCCAAACTCGCTTCATGGATTAATGCATTTGGTTAGAGAAAAATATATTTTTGAAACCATTAAATCTCCAACCCTTATTCTCAGGCCAACTTTAATTTATGGAAATAGTGATCCACATAATAGTTATGGTCCAAATAGTTTTTTTCGTAAGATTATGAATAACGAAAATATAAAACTATTCGGTAAAGGTGAAGAATTAAGAGATCATATATACATTGATGATGTAATTGCTATTATAACTAAGTTAATAAAAAAATGCTCTGTTGGAAAATTTAATTTAGTTACTGGTCAAGTTATTTCATTTAAAACAATAGCTGAAACCGTCAAAGAAATATTAAATAGGAATATCGAAATAATAGAGACTGAAAGAGTTGGAAAAATGCCTCATAATGGTTACAGAAATTTTAATAATAAAAAATTAGTTGAAGAATTGGAAGAATATAATTTTGTTGACATTGAAACTGGAATAAAGAGAATGTTAGATTATAATAAATAGATACTAAAATATGGGTAATAATATTCATCTAACTCGAGCTTTGCCAAAACCAAAAAGAAATCTTGAAAATAGGAAAGTAAAAAAAGATCAGGAAGCTATTATAATTTCTAAAAAATATGATTTCGAATATTTTGATGGTGATAGAAAGTATGGTTATGGTGGTTACAAATACGATGGAAGATGGATTCCTGTTGCCAAAGATATTATTGAGCATTTTGGACTAAAACCTGGTGACAGACTTTTAGATATAGGTTGTGCTAAGGGCTTTTTGATTAAAGATCTTTTAGACTCACTCCCGGGTTTGGAAGTTTTTGGCTTAGATATATCGGATTATGCAATTAAAAATTGTCATAAAGATATTATTGGTAGAATTCACAAAGGAAATGCCAAAGATCTCCCATTTCCTAGTAATTCATTTGATGCTGTAATTTCTCTAGACACAATTCACAACTTAAACAGGTATGATGTAATTATTGCACTCAAAGAAATTCAAAGAATAATTAAAGGTGAAAAGTCTTTTGTAAAAGTTGATAGTTATAATACGCCAGAAGAAAAAGAAATTTTTGAAAATTGGGTATTAACTGCTGAATATCACGATTATCCTGAGGGCTGGTTAAAAACATTTAAAGATGCCGGTTACAAAGGAGATTACGATTGGACAATCATCAAATGAGCGACAAGATGCAATTTCCAACTTACAATAAATTACAAAGAAATTTTATTAAAAATGGTTATGTCATAACCGAAATTGAGAATCTTAAAAATTTAGACTTTTTAAAAAAATATGTAAAAAAACAAACTAATCTTATTATTGAAACTAAAACCACCCTTAAGGACTTTCATAAAAAAATTGAATTAAATGAAATCAACAACATAAGAATGACATTAGCAAATAAAATCAATAAGAATTCTTGGGTAAGACCACTGTTCTATAATCTAGGAAAAAAAAAATTGAGTGATCTTGTCGGTAACGAGCTTTCAATGCAAAACAAAGCAATCCTATCAATTCAGATGCCTCAAGACGAAAGTTCTGTATTACCAATGCACTGTGATGTGTTTGCTGGTGAATCACCTTTTCAAATTAACCAGTGGGTACCTTTAGTTGACTCCAAGAAATCAATGTCAATGTTTTTTCTACCAAAAAAATATAGTCTACAGGTCTTATCTAATTTTGAAAAATATAGAAAAATTGGTTTTCAAGAAATATTTAAAAAATTTAAGGATAAATTTATTTGGTTAGATGTTCCATATGGAAAACAAGTATTTTTTTGTTCAAATTTTTTTCATGGTAATACAATAAATTATGAAGATTCAACTAGATGGTCGTTTAATATTAGATATGTAAATTTATTAAAATCTTTGGTCTCTGAAGAAAAATCAATTTTCAATTTTTATAAACCTGTATCGCTTAAACCTTCTACTGAATTAGCAGTCCAATTTAATCAAATTGAATTTAAAGAATTAAATACAACCCTGAAATTTAAAAAAGTAAAAAAAGAAAAAATAACACAATTGCAGACATATGTTTCATCGAGAAAGTTTGGTGAATGGAAATTACCAGTTCCTATGCAAAATATTATTATGAAGGACTATTGCGATAAAAATAACTATATTTTTAATGTATCTATGAATGAATTGAATATTTCGTGTTCTTTAACAATTTTAAATACAATTTTAAAAAATCTAAAAAATGATCAAGGAATTTTAATGTGTAGTTATAAAATGTTATCTCCAAATACCAATGAAGTTGTAAAATTACTCAGAACTGGTCTTGAAAATGGTATTGAATGGCATTTTGTTTTTGAGAACATACAAATTAAAGACGTTAGTAGTTTAGATGAGTTTTTAAATTTAATATCGCTAAATAAAGAAACTAGAATAATTCAAATATGAAATCAAATATTTTTAATCCAAATGAAGCCAGAACAAGATGTCTGAAATACAGATTAAGGATTCTGGAAATTTCTCAAAATGTCGGTGCTTTACATATCGGTTCTGCTTACTCTTGTACAGAAATTGTAGATGTAATTTATAATGGTCTTATGCATACTAATACAAAGGATGTATTTTTAATGTCTAAAGGTCATGGTTGTATGATTCAATATGTAATTCTTGAGGATTTAGGTATATTATCAAAAAAAGATTTGGACGAATATTGTACAAAAAATGGAATACTTGGGGTTCATCCTGATTATGGTAACCCGGGCATTGAAGCTTCTACTGGATCTCTTGGTCATGGAATGTCAATGGCTGTTGGGATGGCTTTAGCAGAAAAAGCAGACAAAACAAATAATCACATATATACAGTTTTAAGTGACGGAGAAATGCAAGAGGGATCAACATGGGAAGCTTTTATGATGGCTACGTCTTTAGGTGCAAGTAATATAATTGCTTTCATAGATAATAATGATTTTCAAAGTTTGGGAAGAACCTCTAAAACCCATCCAAGTTTTTATCCTTTAGATGAGAAATTAATTTCATTTGGATGGGATTGTTATAAAATTGATGGACATGATAATGATGAAATATATAGGTATTGTAAGAAAAAAAGAACTAACAAACCTCTAGTATTAGTCTGTCAAACTATTAAAGGGAAAGGTATAAGTTATATGGAAAATGTTCCTATTTGGCACTATAGATCACCTAATAAACATGAATATAACATTGGTAAAAATGAACTTTTAAAAGCTATTAAAAAAAAATGAGAAACGCATTTTCAGAACAACTCTACGTTGAAGCAATTAAGTCAAAAGATATTTATATTGTAGTTTCGGATATATCACCAGTAGGAAGTATGGACAATTTCAGCAAAAAATATCCAGAAAGATTTTTAAATGTTGGAGTAGCAGAGCAATCAATGATTGGAATAGCAGCAGGTTTAGCTTTAAAAGGAAAAATTGCTTTTGCTTACACTATTGCTACGTTTAGCCTCTTCAGACCATTTGAAATGGTAAGAGTTGACTTATGCTATCAAAATCTTCCCGTTACAGTTGTTGGAATGGGTGCAGGGGTTATTTATTCAACCCTTGGTGGCACGCATCACACTATGGAAGATATTGCAATCACAAATGCACTGCCAAATATGAGAATATTAGCTCCTTGTGATCCAAATGAAACAAAGATTATTACATCCTTTTGTGCTCGTCAAAAAGATGGACCAATTTATTTAAGACTCGGAAAAGCTGGTGAGCCAAATCTTACAGAGGAAGCTGATGAATGGCAGTTTGGCAAATTAAGGTATTTAAGAAAAGGAAAATCCACATGTATAATATCATATGGTTTAACATGCTCTTTAGCATTGCAATTATCTGATACGTTAGATAAAGGAAAATCTAGCGTAGTAAATTGTCATACAATAAAGCCTTTGGATGAAGATGGAGTAAAAAAAATTCTAAAGGATTATAAAAGAGTTATTGTAATCGAAGAAATGGTATATTCTGGAAGTTTATCATCAAGAGTTGAAAGTTTGGCCTGGAAAGTACAATCAAAATCTGCCTTAAGCGTTTTCACCCTTAAGGACCAATTTATCCACTGTTATGGAAGTCATTCTGAGTTACTTGAAAAACACGGAATTTCAGTTTCCGAGATCCTAAAAAAAATCAAGTAATGGATATATTAGTAACTGGGGTTTCTGGATTTTCTGGTAGTCATATTGCGAGTTATCTTTCAGGTTTGAAAAAATATAAAATTTTTGGCATTTACAGAAATCCAAAATCTATTTATTTGGAACCTTTAAAAAACAAAAATAACGTTAAATTAGTAAAAACAGATTTATCCTGTATTTCTTCAAGTAATCTTAAATACATTAAAATGATTGACCATGTTATTCATGTTGGTTCAACATCACCAACACTGAACACTAAAGTTATTGACTTAGTTCAAGACAATTTGATTGGTATTAACAGTTTGATAAATTGGTCCATCGAAAAAAATTGTAAAAAATTTATTTTTTTTTCTTCAATGTCAGCATTTGGAATTATTAAAGATAACGTAGTGAATGAAAATACACCTATAAGTTCTCCTGATGTTTACGGTCAAACAAAAATAATTTCAGAGACAATGTTAGAAGATTTTAAAAATAATCTAGAATATATTTCACTGAGGCTACCAGGAATTGTTGGACCAAAATCTCAAAGAAATTGGATTTCACAGTTAAGAGAAAAATTATTAAAAAATGAAAAGATTGAAATTTTTAATTCAACATCTGATTTTAATAATTTAATTCATATAAATGATTTAAGTAAATTCCTTGAAAATCTGCTTTATACAAAGTTAAAACATAAGTTTTTAGTTATTTCTTCAAATGATAAAAGAAAAATAATTGAAATTGTTAATTATTTAAAGAGTTTGTTTAATTCAGACTCAAAAATATATTGTTCGAAAAAAAAAAGAAAGTCATTTATTATTGATTCTTCTCTTGCTAGAAATTGTTATAATCTTGAAACCATGAATTTGGATGATGCATTAAAATTAATATAAAAGTAAAAAATGAATTATAGAATATCGACTATATCTTGGGGTCACTGGCATTTAAATATTTTTTTAAACTGGAATTTACGATCACTAAGTACTTACGATAATCGAAAGTTTTTTTTGAATAACAAAGTTTGTTATAAAATTTACACCAAAGAAAATGACGTCTTAGAGATTAAGAAAAATCATTTTTTTAAAAAACTTTCTGAGATTTGTAAATGTGAAATAGAAATAATAGACGAGATATTTACATTTAATCCTATTGCACTTCATCACAAGTACTGGTTAATTTCCAAAAATGAAGCCGATCAGAAAAACGAAATTATGATTTTTAATCCACCTGACGTGCTTTGGTCATCAAACTCATTTTTAAATATTGAAAAATTGATTAAATCAGGAAAAAAAGCTATTTTTATGAGTTTTTCGAGAAGTATAGCTGAATCATTACTAGATGATTTGGATAGATTACCTAAAGATTATAAATTTTTAGCAAATGATCTAGTAAAACTGTCAATTAAAAATATGCATCCACTAACAATAAGCTATAACTTCTGTTCAAAGATTATTCCTGACCACAGCGAGCAAATATTTTCATTTCACGAAAATGGTTATTCTGTTTCCTCATTAACAAGAGAACTATTTGTACTTTACCCAAATTTTATTCAACTTTCAAAACTCAGTCTCCCAATTAACAATGTTAAAGAAAAATTTTTGCATAAATGTGTAGATTCAGAACAGATTTTCGCAATTAGTTTTGCACCACTTTTTCAGTGTTTTGATTGGTATTTAGGATCAAAAAGAAATAAAATCTTAGATATTTGTAATTGGTGGATTACATATAACTCCACGATAAACAATTACATATTTAAAAATACTGCCCTTTTCTATTTCAATAAAAAAAAAAAACCTTTACCCAGAGAATTAAAAGAGTTTATGAATAAAATTATAGTTGGAAAAGAATTTCTAAATTTTTTTTATAAATTACCTTTTTTTCCAAATTTTTTTATAAAAACTACTTTAATTGACTTGATTCATAACTACTTTGAAAAAAAAATCTTAAAAGAAGAAAAAATCTTTATTTTCGTTACTGATTATCATATTGAGAAAGTTTTGATCTTGATTTCAAATGCATGTAAGAAAAATCTTTCAAAAGAAACAATAAAAGATCTTGAAAATTATTTAAATAAACTTAGCTACAGGTCTTTAGATGATTTAACTAAAAAAAATTCAATTAAAAAAAAGATTGATGCTAATATTTACAGTATTTACAATTTAAATTTAGGAAATAACAAAGAAATTATATTTTTTTATGATAATGAAATTTTAAAAATAGATAATTGTGAAAAATATATTTTTAATCTTTGTAAAATGAAAATACCATTTTTATCGTACTCAAAAGATAGAATTGATAAAAATTTCATCGAATTAGAAAAGTTATTTTCTAATTTCCGAAATTGTTATCCTTCAATAGTTGATAAACAAGAAAATTTAGAAAATTTAAATAAAATCAAAAAATATTATCAAGACAAAATTCACATAATTTTTAATAGGATAAAAGATAATTCTAATAGATATTCTTACAAAGAACTGTTTATTGATGACAAAATACTTATTTATTTTTATAACAACAAATATTATTATACAGAAACTAAATTATTCTTTTCAAGGAATGTGATTCTAATTGGTGAAAAATATTATAAGATTTATCCTATAGTAAGAGACGTCCTTACGTTCCTTGTAACACAGAAGAACATATTTTTTCTTAAATATTTCACACCCAAAGATGATGTTTTTTTTGGACAAAGATTGCAAAAAAAAACAAGTTTTTTAAAAAGATCTATATTTAAACTTATTAATCTGTTATTTAAAAAAAACTTTGTTAGTGAATTAAAATCAGGCAATCGTTATAAACTTCTAATAAAAAATGACAAAAAAATTTAATATACAAAATATTAATGTGGAACCTTGGGTTGATTTACCCTCTTCTAAATTTCTTCAAAATTGGCAAAGAAAAAATGAAATTGAATTCAACCAGAAAAACCGCCAAATTGAAAAATATAAAATGTTCGTGAAGGTCTTCGATTTTCTTAATGCGAATGGGATTGAAGGAGACTACTTTGAGTTTGGTTGCCATAGATGTAGAACCTTTAGAATGGTTATGAGCCTTGCCTATTTACATTTTAATAAAAAAATGCATTTTTTCGCCTTTGATAGTTTTCAAGGTCTTCCAAAACCAAAGAACAAAGTATCAGTAAGTCATTGGCAAAAATCATCACTAAAAACCACTGAGGTTCAATTTCTGAAATTAATAAAAGAAACTGGTTATAAAACGGATAATGTGCATATAATCAAAGGGTTTTATGATAAATCTCTGAGTCGAGATCTTATTAAAAATTTTAAAAATCAAGACATTAAATGTAAGCTTGTTAACATTGATTGTGATTTATATGAATCAGCTGTTCCAGTTTTCAAATTTTTGGATAGCTTTTTAATTGAGGGCTCTATCATATATTTAGATGATTACTATGTTGGAAATAACGGAAATATTAATTATGGAATACCGAGGGCTTTTGAAGAATATAAGAAAATATCAAATTGGACATTTACTGAACATATGCAAGTAAGCTGGTGGGGTAAAACATTTATTGCATCTCCACGAATAAAATCAAATAAAAAATCTCTTTAATTTCTTATTTTTTTTAAACTTATCATTTCTGACTGTATAAACATTACCCTGAAATTCCAATGATTCTAATTTTCTAAAAATCGAATCGTCATGTAAATATGCTGTGATTATAATCTCATCTACTTGATGAATGTTATATTTATTTGGGATGTATATAGGATAAAGGTTTTTCATATAGTAACAAAAATTATTTTCATAGAAAGGCGTATCATCAAATACTTTTATTATATTAAGCTTATCTGCATAAAGACCAAGAAAAGACTGTGAATATGCATTGGCACCATACAATGCAATCTTTTTTCTTTTATCAAGTTTTCTCGCTTTTACTTTAAATAATTGAACTGTTTCTTTACTTTCATAAAAGTTGGTTTTTGTGTAAAAATTCCTTTTTGATTTTTGTATAAGAAAACCCATATCGTGACTATTTTTTAAGAATTTTTTTTTAATAACCTTAAAACCAATTTTTGCGAACAACTTTTTTATATTACGCTCATGATAATAATGAATGTGGGGGTAATGAAAATCAACAATTGATTTATTAGCAATAATATAATCTGCGTTTGGTATTTCAATATAAATAAAAGTAGAATATGATACGATTTTGTGAATTTCATTTAGAAATGATTTTGGATTGTTTATATGTTCTAGAACTTGTCTACATATAACTAAGTCTATAATTTTAGATTTTATTTCATGAGGAAAGTTAGATTTTATAGGAGTAATATTTTTATATTCAGAAAGTCGTTTAAAGTGATCATCTGACAGACTTGGTTCAATCAAAAAATACTTTTTTACAAGATCAGAGAAATAAATAGCTAAAGAACCTGACCCTCCACCGATTTCCAGAACAAAATTTATTTTTTTTTTACAAGCTTTAATCAACCATTCTTTAATAGATTTTAATGAGTTTTGCATTTTATTTGATACGGGCGTATTAGTAATTATGCCAGAGGAGTAAAGCTTTTTAATTAATTTTTCATCAAAACTCTTATTATAGAAATGTTTACATTTTTTACATTGTATTAACTCAATGTCTCCTGAAAGAGCATCCTTTTTTGATTTTATATAAGGATGTAAAGGTACATTCTTTTTTTTGAACAGAAGACTAAAAGAGTCAGATTCACAAATAGGACATAGTGTAATTTTAACTTCAGTGTTCTGTTTTATCATTTACAATTCTTTAAAAAATTATATAATACACAATATGCTAGATTTTTTTAAAGAATTTTTTCGTTTTATGGGGGAAAGAAAAAAATTTTGGCTTCTACCGATGTTGATATTTTTAGTAATATTCGGAGGTCTCATTGTACTATCGCAAGGATCAGCCGTAGCACCATTCATTTATACTCTTTTTTAACTTTAGTAACGAATTTTTTAAATTCACTAGATATATTCTCAAAATTATCTTTTTTCCAAATAATTTTCTGATATTTGTTTGCAAACCTCAAATCTTTACCAATATCCCAACCTGATAATTTTCTCTCAATATTTGGTTGATATTCTAAAGAATTTGATTTTAGGAAAACAATGTATTTTACTTTATTATTATAATAACATAATTCCATTGGTCCATGCCCGACAGACATATTTAAATATGCATTTTGATATGCGGCTGCTCTTAACTCTATTGACCAAACTGCTTT
>MDTG01017878.1_pt1 | contig 15993 bp, 11 predicted proteins | sample 811421 | NCBI WGS metagenome assembly MDTG01 (sample SAMN05326645, study PRJNA326480) | marine metagenome | isolation source: seawater | place: Pacific Ocean: South East | collected 2011 | reverse complement strand
TTATTCAAGAACTGAAACAGTAATTGATACGATTCATGGAGTTGCTTTTGAGGATCCGTATCGATGGTTGGAAGATAGATATTCAACTGAAACACTTGATTGGATAGAAAATCAAAATATATATGCTGAAAAGATAGTTGGTAATTCAAACTTAAGGTCAGATATAGAAAAAAGACTTTTTGAATTAAATAATTATGAACCGTCAATCTCTCCAACTATCGCTGGTGAATATCAATATTTTACTTATCGGCCGAACAATGCTGAACTTCCTATTATTTTTCGACGTCAAACTCCAAAAGATAGTACTGAAAAATCATTACCAATTTTTCCTTCATCAGATCATGAAGTTATTCTTGATCCAAATGGTAAAACTAAAGAAAATACTCTGCGATATTCAATTTTAGATTTTACAAGTGATGGAAACTTTATGTCTTATAGTGTAAGGGATGGTGGTGAAGATGAAATAAAAATAAAAATTTACGATTTAGTTAATAAAGTTGAATTACCAGATAGCTTACCATGGTCACTTTATAACTATTCAGGAGGGTTTACTTTTGATAATACGGATGAAGGTTATTATTATGTTAAACGTTCAAGAATAGATGGACCACGAGTCATGTATCATAAACTTGGTACAGATATAAAAAATGATAAAGAAATTTTTGGCAAAGATTTTGGCCCAGAATCATTCATAAGTGCAAATTATATAAATGATGGAGAAAGTATGATTTTTGGTGTTCAGCATGGATGGGCTCGCTCGGAAATTTATTTTAAAGATTTAAAAAATGATCGTGATATAGTTACAATAATAAAAGATGTTGATGCAAGATTTTATTCAAAATTTCTAGATGGAAAACTTTATGTTAGAACAAATTATGGTGCTGATAAAAATCGTTTATTAGCGATTGATATAAACAATCCTTCAATTTCTAATTGGCAAGAGGTCATTCCTGAGTCAGATCACGTTATGGAGAACTTTAGCCTAATAAATAACAAGTTTTATGTAACCTATCTAGTAAATGGAAGTAATGAGATAAGGGTATTTACAAAATCAGGTGATTTTTTAGAAAATATCTCACTTCCTAAGTTTAGCAATGCTTCAATTAGTAAAGCTGAAGGTTCCTTGTTATTAAAAATATCTTCTTTCTTAAAACCTGTAAAAACTTATATCTATGATGAAATAAGTAAAAAACGAACTTTAAGTTATGAGCAAAAAATAAATTGGGATCCAAATGATTTTATTGTCAAACAGGTTTGGAGAAAATCAAAAGATGGCACTGATCTGCCTATGTGGATTATGCATCATAAAGACACTGAACTTAATGGAAATAATCCCACTTGGCTCAGTGGTTATGGTGGGTTTTATGTTGCGATTAAACCAAGTTTTAATAGAAATGCTGCTATGTGGATCGAAAGAGGGGGAATCTTTGCTGTAGCTACATTAAGAGGTGGAAGTGAATACGGTGAGTTGTGGCATAAAAATGGGATGTTATTGAATAAGCAAAATGTTTTTGATGATTTTATAGCAGCTGCTGAATGGTTAATTGATAATCAATATACTAATCCAGATCAACTTGGTATTCAAGGAGGAAGCAATGGGGGGCTTTTAGTTGGTGCTGCCTTTACTCAAAGACCAGAGCTTTATGGTGCAGTCCTTTGTGGATTCCCAGATATAGATATATTACGTTTTCCTTGGTATGTAAATAATAATAATGCTCCAGCATTATTGGAGTACGGGAATTCAAAAATTTATGAGCATTTCTTGGCAATTAAAGAATATTCGCCATATCAAAATATTAAGAAGAATACACCTTATCCATCAATTATGGTTTTTACTGGAGCTTTAGATACACGTGTTCCGCCTCTTGCAGCTAGAAAGAGCGTTGCCAGATTACAAGCTTCTTCAAATTCTGGTAATCCAATAATATTAAGATATCATCAAAAAGCAGGTCATGCTGCTGGACGAGGATTAAGTTTCAGTCAAGGTATTAAGGATAGAGCAATGGAGTTTACATTTATGGCACAGGAATTAGGGTTGACAAAATAATAAAAAGGATAGATTATGAAAAAATTATTAATTACTACTATTTTAATTGGACTTTTATTTGCTGAAGAAAAAGCAGATAGTTTAGGAAACAATCTTCCTTTAGAACCTACTCGTACAATTTCATTTACAACAGATGAAGGAACATGGATGTCACTAGACGTCTCACCTGATGGAAAAACAATTATTTTTGATTTAGTTGGTGATATTTATTTGATACCGTTTCGTGGTGGTGAAGCCCAACAAATTACTTCAGGTATAGCCTTTGATTCTCAACCTGTTTTTTCACCTAATGGAGAAATGATGTCATTTATAAGTGATAGAGGTGGCTCTGAAAATTTATGGGTTGCAAATATTGATGGAAGTAATCCAAAGCAACTTACAAAATCAAATGATGGTCAGTTTGCATCTCCAATATTTTCAAATGATGGCAATTATGTCTATGTATCTCAAACCTCTTGGGCTAAAAGAACGTTTGAAATTTGGATGTATCATATAAATGGCGGTTCGGGTATTCAAGTAACAAAATCTAAAGCAACACCCACAACACCTGGTAATTTGTGGAAGAATACGTTAGGTCCTGTAATATCCCCCGATAATAAATTTCTATACTATGCAACTAAAAGAGGTGGATTTAGCTACAATATGCGTTTTCCTGCATGGCAAATTGAAAGACGTGATATGGTTACGGGAAAGGAAGATATAATCACTCGAGCAGAGGGAAGTGGTATAAGGCCAATTATCTCACCAGATGGTAATCATTTAGTTTATGGTACAAGATATAAGACTCATACAGGATTGAGGATTAGAGATCTAGATAAAGGAACGGATACATGGCTTGTTTATCCAATTGTAAGAGATGATCAAGAATCACGTTCGACACGAGATCTTCTACCAACCTACGACTTTACTCCAAATGGCAATGAAGTAATATTCACAAAGGATGGGAAAATTCATCGAATTAACATCAAAACTAAGAAGGTTAAGATTATTGAATTTTCTGCTAAGGTAAACATCGGCGTTGGTCCTGAATTAGCAACTCCATATGAAATTGAAGATGATAAAGTAACATCAAGGATTATAATGGATCCAGTGATCTCACCAGATGGGAAACAAATAGCATTTTCTACTTTGACTCATCTTTATGTTGCTGATAGTGAAACTGGAGAACACAAACGAATAACTAAAAGTAAACTAGGTGAATTTTATCCATCCTGGTCTCCAGATAGTAGATCTTTAGTTTATGTTACTTGGGAAGCAAGTGGTGGTCATATTTGGAAGGTAAAAGTTGATGGCAGAAGTTCGCCTAAAAAGCTAACCAAGACTACTGCATTCTATTCAAATCCAATATTTACTCCCGATGGAAAGACAATTATTGCACTTCGTGGATCAGCCATTGATCGATTAAGAACCCAAGCTGAATTTGGTGGACCAACGGTACCAATGGATTTGATCTCTCTAAGTGCTAATGGTGGAAAAATAACATTGATTATGCCATCACGTGGATTAGGTAAACCTTTCTTTACAAATGATCCTAATAGGGTTTATTTGAACGGATATAGCTTAACGGCATTGGGAAGAGGAAATGGTGTCATCTCTGTTAGGTTAGATGGAACAGATCGTCGTGAACATCTTGCAGTAAAAGGTAAAGGATTTTATGGGAGTAGTGGGCCTGTTAATGCACGTGATGTTAGATTTAATCCAGATCGTACAATGGCTTTAGCCGGGGTAAATAATCAACTGTATATCACCCCAATTCCAAAAGTAGGAGGAACTGCGCCAGTGGTTGATGTGAATAGCCCTACGATTCCAGTAAAAAAATTAACTGATGTTGGAGCAGATTATTTTGATTGGGCAGATAATGGAAATACAATTACCTGGTCAATAGGTTCAACTTTCTACAGATTACCTGTCGACTCTATTTCTTTTGAATCAAATAAAGATGATTCCACAAAGACAGATATTCTTGCAAATAAAGCTATGGCTACTAAGATAGCTGTTATTACAGAATTTGCTAAACCAAAAGGAATGGTAGCACTAAAAGGTGCAAAAATAATTACAATGGATGGTGATGAAGTGATAAGAAATGGTATCATTCTTATTAAAGAAAATCGTATATATAAAGTGGGTGATACCAAATCCATAATGATTCCAAAAGAAGCAAAAGTAATTAATGTAAATGGAAAGACGATCATTCCTGGTCTTGTTGAAACACATGCGCATTATTTTGGTATAAAAAAGGGTTTATTAGATCGTCAGAATTGGACATTCATAGCAAATGTGGCATGGGGAGTTACAACTGGTTTAGATGTTCAAACATCTACCAATGATCCTTTTGCCTATCAAGATCTTGTAGACGCGGGTCAAATGATTGGGCCAAGAGCTTTTTCTACTGGTCCAGGAATTTTTTCACAAAATAATTTTCAAAGTAAGGAAGAAGCCATTGGTTTAATGAAGCGATATCGCGATCATTATCGTACCAGAAATTTAAAATCTTATATAGCAGGGAATAGAAAACAAAGAAACTATATTGTACAAGCTGCACATGAATTAGGCATGATGCCGACTACAGAAGGAGCACTCGATTTAAAATTAGATTTAACTCATGCAATTGATGCTTTTCATGGTAATGAACATAACTTTCCTGTTACACCTTTATATAAAGATGTAATAGAGTTAGTTGCACAATCAGGAATGACATATACTCCTACTTTACTAGTGACATATGGCGGTCCCTGGGCTGAAAATTATTATTATGCAACTGAAGAAGTACATGATGATCCAAAAGTAAAAAGATTTGTTCCAGATAATATTATTCAATCAAAAACTCGTAGGGTCCCATGGTTTAGAAAAGATGAATACGCTTTTACTGAAATAGCAGCAGATGCTGCAAAAATTATTAAGGCTGGTGGTTTAGTAGGAGTGGGTGGTCATGGGCAGCTGAATGGTCTTGGTTACCATTGGGAACTTTGGTCTCTTCATAGTGGAGGGATGACGGAAATGGAAGCTTTAAGAGCAGCTACTATAAATGGGGCTAAAATAATTGGTGTTAGTAACGATGTTGGTTCGATTGAATATGGAAAATTAGCTGATCTTGTTATTTTGGATAAAGACCCCTTAGTAAATATTCGGAATACAAACTCGATAAAATATGTAATGAAAAATGGAGTTTTGTATGAAGGAGATACTATGAATGAAGTCTGGCCAAATTCAAAAGAGCTTGATGATCAGTGGTGGTGGAAAGATGGACCGGAAGAATAGATAAATTAATAATGAAAGGTTATTATATTTTTATCTTCTTGAAGAATGACTATTTCTTTTGACTCTTTTATTCTTCTGTCGACGTCTTCTTCTACTTTTTTGATTACTGTTACTATTCCTTTTACCAGTACCTGTATCTTTTTCAATTTGAATTGAAATACCAGCAAACTTCTTACCTTTAAAACTGTTGATTAGTTTGTCTTCATACTCTTTTTCAATCTCAAAAAATGAAAATGTTTTCATGATCTCAATATTACCAATAACTGCATTACTAGATCGTAAGCATTCATTGATTAAACCCATAAGTCGTCCAGGATTCATTTTACTTTGAAATCCTATATTTATATAATAACCAGATAGTGAAGTAAGGCTACGATCATTTCGATTAGGGTTATCACGTCTCTTTTTCCCTCTATTTTTTGAATTGTTAGATATGTTGATATCTCTAGCATTTTTATAATAAGATAAGTATCGATTAAATTCTGTTGAAACAAAATGTTTAATTAACTCATCTCTTTCAAGCCATTCTAGTTTTTTATAAATATCAGGCATGAATTGAGCTATTTGTTGCTCATCTACATCTACATTCTCAACTTTATCGATTAGACTTAACAGGCGTGTTTTACAAATGTCCATACCAGTGGGGACATCTTTGCGTGAAAAAGAGATTTTTGTTCGCTTTTCAATTTCACGAATTTTGCGCATTTCTCTAGTATGAAGAATAGCTATAGAAATTCCTTTTTTGCCAGCTCGACCTGTACGTCCACTGCGATGAACATAAATCTCAAAATCATCTGGAAGATTAAAATTGATAATATGTGATAGATCATCAACATCGAGACCACGCGCAGCCACATCAGTTGCAACTAAAAGTTGTAGCTGACGTTTACGAAAACGACCCATAACTTCATCTCTTTCAGCCTGTGAAAGGTCTCCATTGAGTGTATCGGCATTATAACCATCATTCATTAACTTATTAGCTATATCTTTAGTCTCTCTACGCGTCCTGCAAAATACGATACCATAAATATTTGGGTTAATATCAGCAATACGTTTTACTACCTCATATCGATCCTTAGCATTAACCATATAATATATATGTTCTACATTCTCAGCAGTAATATTCATTTGTGCTGCAGCAATTTTTTCAGGATTACTCATATATGATTCAGTAATAGCTATAACTTTTTTTGACATAGTTGCCGAAAAGAGTAAAGTTTGCTTTTCTTTAGGAGTATGTGACAAGATCATTTCTAGGTCATCTTTAAAACCCATAGTGAGCATCTCATCTGCCTCATCTAATATGATACGAGTAATTCGACTAATATTAAGTTTTTTTCTTTTAATTAGATCTTTAGTTCTTCCTGGAGTACCAATAACAATATGAGCACCTTTATTTAACGATCTAATTTGAGTTTTTATGTCACTTCCACCATAAACAGCTAAAATATTTATTCCAGCAACAAACTTTGAATACTTTGCAAGATCTTTTGCAATTTGAATGCATAGCTCTCTTGTTGGACAAAGGACTAATGTTTGCGTATCATTATATTTTAAATCTGTTAAGTGGATGGATGGGAGTCCAAATGCTGCTGTTTTACCTGTACCCGTCTGTGCTGTTGCAATTAAATCTTGATTAGAGTTCATTAAATGAGGAATAGTCTTAGCCTGAATAGGTGTTGGTGTTTTAAAACCCATCTCAGAAATTGCTTTTAGAATATTGGAGTTTAGTTGTGTTTCTTTAAAATTATTCATTTTTTACTTATATTGAATATATAATCTATAATTTATCTCAAGCAGCCCGCGAACTTACTTCTATATTTTATAAAACTAACCTAGCTATTTATTTAATAATATATGTGAGTTACATTTGATTATAATATTATTAAAGGTTAAATGAGTTATTTTAAAAAAATCCGTAAAAAAAGAATATTATTATCATTTATTCTTCTAATGCCTATTTTATTGTTGTCAATAATTTTATTTTTGATAACGAAAGGTCATATAGTAGTGATACCCAAATGGTAAAGATACTTTTAAAAATTTTATATGGTTAAAGCTTTATTAATTATTACTACTTTATCAATGATGTTAGCCTCGGGCATCTTTTTAGGTAAGTTTTATATGACTCAATTAGCAAATTCGGCTAACTACTATTTTCTTACTTTATGCTTAGTTTGTACAATAGTTGGCGTCGTTGCTTGGAGGTTAACTTTTAAACGTTCTTAAGCCAAAGGAGTAAAATATGAAAACCAAGATTCTTTTAATTTGTTCACTCTTATTAATTAGTTGTGGATCTAAGCAAAAAGTTGAATATCTTCAAACAGATGAGCATGCAGCTCTAGGTCGACCATTTTCTGAGGCTGTTAAAGTCGGAAATATGTTATATCTTTCTGGTAAGATAGGTAATATACCAGGTGAGGGTGTTGTACCAGGTGGAATAGAGCCTGAAACACGTCAGACAATGATGAATATCAAAGAGGTCCTTGAACGTTATGGCTCATCTTTAGATGAAGTTGTTAAATGTCTTTGCATGTTAGAGGATATTAATGACTGGGCTGCAATGAGTGCCGAATATATAAAATTTTTTCCAAATCATAAGCCAGCTCGATCAACTTTTGCTGGAAGCGGGTTAGCAGCTGGTGCTAAAGTTGAGATTGAATGTATGGCAACCGTAGAATAAGGATTGAGTAATGAATAAAAATATAACTCGAAGAGATTGGTTAAATAAAAGTGCTACTATTTTAGGTAGCTCGTTCGTTGGTGCAGTAGCTGGGTTCAACCCAATTTTAGGCCGTACAAAAGTATCAACATCGGTAAATAATCCTGTTCGAATGATGTTTAATGAAAATCCTTATGGTCCTTCACAAGTTGCAAGAAAAGCAATGAGAAAAGCATTCTCAGAATCAAATCTATATTCAATGCGTTATGCTAAAGCTGAGTTTAAAACTCTTATGGCAAAATTAAATGGAGTGACCACAGAACATATTGCCGTTGGATTCGGCTCTGGAGAAATTCTTAAAAAAGCAGCATTAATGAATGGTATTGATAAAGGAGAGTTACTTTCTCCTTCGCTTACATTTGAGACAATCAATCGATTTGCTAAAACAATGAAGTCTAATGTTAAACGAATACCAATGAATAAGAATATTGGTATTGATCTAGACCGCACTGCTGAAAATATTAGTAAACGTACTAAACTTATTTATCTTTGCAATCCAAATAATCCAACTGGATCTATTATGGAGACAGATCAATTAGAATCTTTTTGTAAAACATTGTCAAAGAAGTCTATTGTATTTGTAGATGAAGCGTATCATGAATATGTCATGCATCCAAATTATCGATCAATGATTGAATTAGTTAAGGAAGGACATAATATTCTTGTTTCAAGAACAGCTTCTAAAGTTCATGGTCTGGCTGGTTTGAGAGTGGGATTTGCTATTACCACACCTGAGATTGCAAAACGTCTAGAATCTTATCTTACTGACTCATTGAATATTATTGGTTTACGTGCTGCAATTGCATCTTATAAAGATGAGAGATTTCAGGATTATAGTATTGATCAGAATAATAGAGCAAAAACAATTATTACGAATCATTTAGATAGAAAAGGGATTGAGTATTTAGACTCACAAACAAACTTTATTTTTATTAAAACAGGCATGGATATAAATGATTTTCAGCCTGCAATGGAGAAAAATGGTGTGTTTGTTGGTAGGCCATTTCCACCTTATAATAAATGGTGTCGATTAAGTATGGCTAAACCAGAAGAAATGGAAATCTTTAATCAAGGAATGGATAGGGTATTAGGATGAAAAAACTACTTTTGTTATTTATTTTTACTTCGCTTCAAGCTCAACCTAGCTATGATAAATTGCAAGATTTATTTGTTGAATGGAGGACATTTGAAAATCCACCCTTATTAAATGGAGCACCTGATTATACAAAAAAACAATTTAAAAAAAGGAAAGGGCCTTTTAAAAAACTTCAAAAAAAACTAAATAATATTGATACGACTAATTGGTCAAAGTCAAAACAGGTTGATTGGCAAATCATTGAAGCAGAAATGAACGGTTATGATTTTAATCAACGAATTTTAAAGTCATGGGAAAGAGATCCAGCATTTTACCAAACTATTTGGATGTATCAGAGTGATGTACCTGCACATGAAGGTCCTGTCAATCATGCATTATTGGAGTACTGGCAGTATAGCTTTCCACTAAATGTAAGTTCAAAAGAAAAGTTGTACAGTGAGTTAGATTTAATTCCAGCTTTCTTAAAACAAGCAGAAAAAAATCTAACAGGTAATGCAAGAGACCTTTGGATTGCAGGTATAAATAATATTAGAGACCAAGGAGACAACCTTGAAACTATAAAAAAAGCTCTAAATACATTTCATGATAAAAATAAAGATGAAAAACTTTTTAAAGCTTTACAAAATGCTAAAGTTGCAAATAGTAATTTTATTGATTGGTTAGAATCTCAATCATCAAAGAAGAATGGTCCATCAGGAATTGGGAAAGATAATTACACATGGTATCAAAAAAATGTACATCTTGTCCCTATAACATGGGAGGAAGAAGTTCAATTACTTCAAAGAGAACTTGATAGGGCTTGGTCATCATTAAAACTAGAAGAAGAGAGAAATAAAAAATTACCACCAATGAAATCTGCTGATACTCCTGAGGAATTTGCAGCGCTTTCAGAAAATGCAGTAAAGAAAATGATGAAATTTTTATCAGATAATGATATCATGTATATAAAAGACAATATGGAGCCAGCTCTTAGAGAGCACATGGGGAACTATGCTCCTAAAGAAAATAGGAATTTTTTCTCAATTGGACTTCACTATGATCCTTTACCACTTTATTCTCACTTTTATCATTGGTTTGACTTAGCTGAAGTACGTGATAATCCACATAAAAATCCAATTAGAAGAGGGCCTCAACTTTATAATATGTATGACTCAAAAAGCGAAGGGATTGCGACAGCGGTTGAAGAAATGTTTATGCATGCTGGACTTTATGAAGACAGCCCAAGATCAAGAGAAATAGTTTGGATAATGTTAGCTCAAAGAGCGGCTAGAGGACTTGGTTCATTATATGCTCATGCAAATATGATGACAATGGCAGAAGCTGGTCAAGTGCATGTTAAGTGGACTCCTAGAGGTTGGATGGAGCGTGAGCCTCATCTGCTCCAATTTGAGCAACATCTTTATCTTAGACAGCCTGGATATGGAACATGTTATATAACAGGAAAATATTTAATTGAAAATCTTATGACAGAATATGCTGAAAAATTAGAATCAGAGGAAAAAACATTTACCTTAAAAGATTTTTTAGATATTTTTAATAATGCTGGAAATATACCGGTAGAATTAATACGTCAAGAAATGGTAGAGGATTAAAGCTGTGAAAAAGATATTAATTTGCTTATCCACATTTTTAATTGCTCAAGAACAATATGATGTCGATTGGGAGATAGTAGCTAAAATAAGAGAAGAAGGCTTTCAACGCTCAGAAATAACAAACACATTATCATACATGACGGATGTAATCGGAGCAAGATTAACAAACTCTGAAGATATGAGGCGTGCCCAGGATTGGGTAGTGAAAGAAATGAAACGGATTGGTCTAAGAAATATAGAGATTGAACCGTTTATGGATTATGGCTATAGTTGGGATAATGAATATTTTTCAATTCATATGATCGAGCCAGATTATCAAACAATGGTTGGTTACCCAATTGCGCATACACCCGGAATAAATGGTCGTCAGAAATTGACTGTTCTGCGTACTCAAATTAAAACTAAAGCTGATTTAGAAAAATATAGAGGAAAACTTCGTGGCAAAGCTGTTTTAGCAACACCACCTCCAAAAATAGATCAAGCAAGATATCGAGATGGAACACCTCGATACACTCCTGAACAGTTGAAAGAACTATCCCAGAAACCTTTTCCTAAGCCACCTAGAGGTCCAAGAGCTCCACAAAATCCGGATTTAGTTTCAGCAGAAGAGAGAAATACTTTCTTTAAGGATGAAGGTGTATCGGTAATCCTTGAATCTCGCAGTGGTTGGATAGCAGCTGTAAGGGGTTTCGCTCGTCCAGGCGCAAAGAGAGATATATGGGACAGAAAAGGTACATTAGAACATTTACCTATCGTTGCTATAACGCCAGAACATTATAATCGAATGATCAGAATAGTTGATAGAGATATTCCAGTTAAAATTGAGCTTGAGATAAAAACAAAGGTTGGAAAAAATCGCAGAGAAGCACGAAATGTATTAGGTGAAATAATTGGAACCGATAAAAAAGATGAAGTTGTTATGTTAGGTGCTCATTTTGATACTTGGCATGCCAGCCCAAATGCATCAGATAATACCTCAGGTGTTGCGGTTATGCTGGAAGCAATGCGTATACTTAAAGCATTAGATATTAAGCCAAGAAGAACTATTCGAATTGCGTTATGGTCTGGTGAAGAACAAGGACTGCATGGTTCAAGAGAGTATGTTAATAAACATTTTGGTAATCCAAATGATCCAAATATTGGTAAAAAAGATGGTTATCAAAAGTTTTCAGCTTATTTTAATCAAGATTATGGCCCTGGACAGTATAGAGGCATCTATCTCCAAGATAATGAACATGTAAGGAAAGCTTTCACATCATGGATGGAACCCTTTAATGACTTAGGGATGACAACAATTGGTTCTCAAAGTGTAGGAAGTACAGATCATATACCTTTTGATAGAGCAGGGTTACCTGCATTTCAGTTTCTTCAAGATCGAGTTGGAGGTACTGGGGGTCACACCAACTTAGATTTTTACGATACAATACCAATTGAAGATATTAAAAAAAATGCAGTCATTGTTGCTTCATTTGTTTACCATACCGCAATGTTAGATAATACTTTGCCTAGAAAGAGAAGTAAATGAAGAACCTTTTAGCTAGAGGCGGTATTGAGTTTCTAGCAGTTTTATTTGGTATATCTGGCTCTTTATGGGTTGACGATTATCGTGTTGGATTGATAAACAAAGAAAAATCAATAAGTACTTTAAATAGTCTTAAGGATGAGCTAATTGATGATAAAGAATATTTTCTTAATCGGCACTCAATGATAACTGACAATAATAAAATTTTGAATTTAATTATTGATAATTGGGGTTATAATAATTCTGATTCATTGATTAACTTAAAATTTGAACGAAGAAATTTGATGTTGAGACTTAGAGGATATTATGCTTTTCATCCCCCAAGAACAATTTATAATAGTTTAAGTAGTGATGGTAGTTTAGCATTAATCCCAGATTATGATTTAAAAAGAAAAATCAATTTAGTTTTTAATGGTCGAACTAAACACCTTATTGAAGGTGCTGAAAATAATCGACACCTTTATAGAAGGTTTAATGACTATTTAATCGAAAACCATCCAAAATTATTAAATCCAAATCTAAAAGGATTTAATGAAGAGATGGATGCTTTATTAGCTGATCAGGTTATCTTTGCTTATTTAATAGAACAGCAAGGTCTTAGATCATTTTTATTAAGAACTATAGATAATCATTTGAATGAAGTGAATGATTTAATGAATAATATAGATTTATACTTATCTGAATAATGAAAAATATATTAGCAAGGGGTGGTATTGAATTTTTAGCTGTATTGTTGGGTATTACAGGTTCGCTTTGGATTGATGGAAATAAACAAACTAAAGAGAAGAATGAACATCAAATAAAGTTATTAGAAGCAGTATATCAGGATATTATTGCTACAGAAAAGTATTTAATGGAAACCAGAGATCCAGCATTTAAAGCTGACAGTCTCTGGATGGAATATTTTTCTGAAAACTGGGAAAAAATGAATGTCGATTCTGTTGCTGTAGAATTAAGTAAAACAGGTACGAATGCCAGTTTCCATAATACTTTTTTTGATTATAGAGAGTTTCATCCACCTATTTCATCTATTGAAATGATTGTGCTAGATGGTTCTTTAAAAGAAATTAATAATATGGAAATAAGAAAAAAAATTAATAAGCTAGTTAAAACAGATTTAGGGTTTGTGCTAAAAAATGTTCAAGCAGAAATAGATATGCAAATAGATTTTAGAAATACAGTTATCAATCAAAATGATCCAAAATTAGCAAAAATTTTATCGGTGACTCAAAAAGAATTAAACGATAGGTTCCAAGATAAAGTAGATAATTATGACAGACAAATTGAAGAGTTAAAATATTTTCTAACTAAAGACTATGCACGTACTTATATAAACTTAAAAAATAGAAATCGGTATTTTATAATGCTATTTATTAGAAACTTTAAATCAACATTATCTTCCCTAAAATTAATGATTGAGGAAGAACTTAGCTTAAATTAATAATGAAAAATATTTTAGCTAGAGGAGGCATTGAATTTCTTGCTGTTTTACTAGGTATTTCAGGTTCTTTATGGATTGATGATTGGTCAAATAGTCGAAGTGACATAAGTGAAGAATATTCTGCTTATGTACGTTTATCTAAGGCAATGGAGCATGATATACTAAATATTGAGAAAGAATTAGAAAAAAATAATAAAATGGTTGATGTTATCAATCATTTGATAACTAACATTGAAAATATTAGTGCTGATTCTTTAACACTATATATTGATCAAACACAAAGTTATGTTACATTAATGCCTCAATTTTCAGACTATGAAGCTTTAAAAAGTACTGGTAAATTATATAAAATTTCTGATTTTGATTTACTTCAAAAGATTATTGATCTATATGATAATAAATATGGTGAAATAGATAGATTAATGGTTGAAGATAAAAGAGCCATTTTTATGCAAGATGAATTTTTTATTAAAAACTATGCCATGCAGCCAGCGAAAGTGTGGACAACACTTAAAGATTCTAAGACTGATCTTCTTCGTATCAAATCAGATAAGGTATATATGAATTATCTTGTATTTATGTATAAGGTAAAAATGCAAGTGAATGAGAGATGGACTAAACTTATAGATGAGATAAAAACAGTTAAGAATGAAATTGATTTAAAAAAACAAAATAGAGCTAATTAAGAAAGAGGTATAAAATGTTGAAATTCATAAAAATACTATTATCATTTCTTTCAAGTATCATGCTTTTAATTGCTGATGATGATTTATCAAGTAATAAAAAAGCAATTGATGCTTCAGTAAAAAAACATGAAAAAGAGTTGATAAAGATAAGCGACGCAATTTGGCATAATGCTGAATTGTCTTTAGAAGAGTATAAATCATCAAAAATTTTAGCAGATTATGCGGAGAAGAATGGACTTAGTGTTGAGCGAGGAGTGGCAGGAATGCCTACTGCATTTATAGCAACATACGGATCTGGTCGCCCAAGAATAGGAATCCTTGGTGAATTTGATGCTAATGCGGGTATATCGCAAAAAGCTCAATCTAAAAAAGAAGCTCTAATTGAAGGAAACCCAGGTCATGGTTGTGGCCACAACCTTTTTGGTACAGCAAGTTTAGGTGCAGCAATCGCAATCAAAGAATTAATAGAAAAAGGAAAGATTAAAGGTACTGTAGTTTTTTATGGTACGCCTGCAGAAGAAACAATTTTTGGAAAAGTATGGTTTGCTCGTGCTGGTTTATTTAATGATTTAGATGTTTGTATGGATTGGCACCCAGGAGATGATATGGAAGCTTCTACCCAAAGTAGTAAAGCATTAATTGATTTTAGAGTTAAGTTTTCTGGAAAAACAGCTCATGCTTCAGCTGACCCTTATAATGGATTTAGCGCTGTTGATGGTATGGAGTTATTTACAACGGGAATTAATTATTATAGAGAGCATATTAAACCTACTGCTCGTATACATTATCAAATTGAAAAAGCTGGTGATGTTGTTAATGTGGTCCCTGACAAAGCGCAAATATGGGTAAGGGTAAGAGAGAATGATCGAGAAAGTCTAAATGTAGTTTATGAACGAGTTAAAAAAATGGCTGCAGCTGGCGCTTTAATGGCTGAAGTGGAACATGAAATTCAATTAATATCTGGAATATACGAGATTCTACCTAATCGTCGTGGAGCAGCTGCAATTCAAGCAAACTTTGAAACAATTGGACCGATAAAATACACAAAGCAAGAAATGAAATATGCAAAAGAAATTCAAAGAGCTACTGGTAAAGCAGAAGTTGGTATGGATGGATCAATACATCCAATAAAAGAAACAATGCCTGCTCAAGGTGGTTCCACTGATGTGGGAGACGTAAGTCAAATAGTCCCAGTTGTTAGGTTATCCGCACCTGCTGCTCCAAAAGATGCACCATGGCACTCATGGGCTGTAGTAGCATGTACAGGAATGTCTATCGGACATAAAGGAATGATCCATGCAACAAAAGCTTTAGGTATGACAATGGTAGACCTTTTTCAAAATCCGCAATTAGTGAAAGAAGTAAAAGCAGAATTCAAAGAAAGAAAAGGATCTAGCAAGTATAATGCAATGATTCCACCAGGTCCACCACCAGTTCCTAAAAAATAAATCGAAGAGTTCTTTGTATTTTTATGAAGTTGAATGGATATTTAATCATCATATCTTTTTTATTTGCTTGTGATATTAAATAAAATTAATAAGAGGTAATTGTTATGAGTTTAACTTTTGTTCAAATATTCTGGATTGTACTAATTGTAATAGCTTTAATAAGTATTAAAAGAATTATTAT
>MDTG01407453.1_pt1 | contig 15995 bp, 16 predicted proteins | sample 811421 | NCBI WGS metagenome assembly MDTG01 (sample SAMN05326645, study PRJNA326480) | marine metagenome | isolation source: seawater | place: Pacific Ocean: South East | collected 2011 | reverse complement strand
TGGTCAACGTGGGCGATAATCGCTATATTTCTTAACTTTTCGATGCTCATATTTTTTCTCAGAGAAATTGAATCTCATTGATCCTGCAAGATCTACGCAGTCACCTGCGTTTTCACCAGATGTCCCAGCATAGGATTTAAAAGGGCGCATATTATCCCTTAATAATGGCATGGATGAAAGTTTATCCAATATAAATTTATAAACTTTCTTCAGGCTTTTTATAAGTATCTGTTTTATAAATGACAAATTTATGAAAATTAAAGTGAATCTGAACGCAAAACTGGCGAAAATTTAGTTTTTGAACCATATTTTGGCACTTAATCGTGTTCGTAGCAGAAAAATTGGCACGCGCAATAATTGTGCAAAAATAAGGTTGCACTTTTTATGCACCACAATGAACTTTTTGTGCACCAACTTGGTGCTTGAAGAGTTAACAAAACTGAGCCGTGTTTATTTTTATAAGCCTAAACAATGTGTTAAAAACATGGCACGAAACCAGCTTACAATAGCGAAAAGCAATAATGCAGCAAAAATAAAACCCAACAATTGGAGGACACATGTCACAATCGGTTTTAGATTTTATCAAAGAAAATGACGTTAAGTTCATTGATTTACGCTTTACTGATACCAAAGGTAAAGAACAGCATGTTTCTATTCCTCATCACCAAATTGATGAAGATTTCTTCGAAGACGGCAAAATGTTTGACGGTTCTTCAATTGCTGGTTGGAAAGGTATCAATGAATCAGACATGGTACTTATGCCTGTGCCTGAGTCTGCGAAAATGGACCCGTTTTCTGAAGAAGCTACACTAATCATACGTTGTGACGTAGTTGAGCCTTCAACACTTCAAGGTTACGAGCGTGACCCGCGCTCTGTTGCAAAACGCGCTGAAGAATACATGCGTTCTACAGGTATTGCTGACACTGTGTTATTCGGCCCTGAACCAGAATTCTTCCTATTTGACGATGTTAAGTACAAATCAGACATGTCTGGTTCTATGTATAAAATCGATTCTGTAGAAGCAGCTTGGAACTCAGATAAAGATTACGAAGGTGGCAACATGGGTCACCGTCCAGGTGTTAAAGGCGGTTACTTCCCGTGTTCACCTGTTGATTCATCACAAGACTGGCGTTCAGCAACTTGTTTAGTTCTTGAAGAACTTGGTCAAGTTGTAGAAGCTCACCACCATGAAGTAGCAACTGCAGGTCAAAATGAAATCGCAACGCGCTTCAATACAATGGTATTAAAAGCTGACGAAATCCAAGAGATGAAATATGTTATCCATAACATGGCTCACTTATATGGTAAAACAGCGACTTTCATGCCTAAGCCAATTGTAGGTGATAACGGTTCAGGTATGCACTGTCACCAATCTTTAGGTAAAGATGGTGTAAACATCTTCGCTGGTGACAAATACGCTGGCCTTTCTGAAGAAGCTCTTTACTACATCGGTGGTATCATCAAGCACGCTAAAGCAATCAACGCATTTGCTAACGCGTCTACTAACTCATACAAGCGCCTAGTTCCAGGCTTCGAAGCACCAGTAATGCTTGCATACTCTGCACGTAACCGTTCTGCTTCAATCCGTATTCCAGTGGTACCGTCTGCAAAAGCACGTCGTATCGAAATTCGTTTCCCTGATCCAACAGCAAACCCATACTTAGCATTCTCAGCAATGCTTATGGCGGGCCTTGACGGTATCAAAAACAAGATCCACCCTGGCGATGCAATGGACAAAGACTTGTACGATCTACCTGCTGAAGAAGCTGCTGAGATCCCACAAGTTGCATCTTCTTTATCTGAAGCACTTGCATCACTAGACGCTGACCGTGAGTTCTTAACTCAAGGTGGTGTGTTCACTGATGACCTAATCGATGCTTACATTGCTCTTAAGAGCCAAGAAGTTGAAAAGCTTAACATGACAACTCACCCAGTTGAGTTCGAAATGTACTACAGCGTTTAATTTAACGCTGTATCAGAATTATCTGAAAGATAATAAATGTGTGTTCTCAAGCCCGCTTTGCGGGCTTTTTTAATGGTAATTGAGCGGGTTCTACTCTACAGTTTTATTTAAATAAAAAATGCAGGGTTGCAGGGTGAAAAGCACAACTTTATTAGTATTATTGCTGATTTTTATAAGCTTTTTTGGCTATAGCGCAGCGCAAAAAGTATATTCTTGGAAAGATAAGAACGGCGTTTTAGTATTTTCTGATACACCGCGACCTGGTGCTATCGAAGTAAAAATAAATACCCAAAATTTGACTATGCCAGCTACCGATACCAGTATACTTGATAGGGGCGCGCCAAACACCACACCTATTAAATTTAAAGTCAGTATTTCATCTCCTAAAAACGAAGCCACTGTTCGCGAAAATACCGGCTCTGTATACGTTACTGCGCGAATTAGCCCACGCTTTGAAACAGGGTTTAAAGTACAGCTTTTACTTGACGGTACGCCCCATAGTGAACCTAGTAATAGTACGACCTTTGCACTAAGAGAGGTCAACCGCGGTGAACACACATTACAAGCAAAACTTTATGATGCTAATAATAAACTCGTTTCGGTTAGCCCAATCAGCACCTTTTTCATGCATAGAGCTTCTGTAATTAGTGGAAACTAATATTTCAACTTAACGTCTCGCAACGCAAAAAGAATATGCTAAGCTGCAATAAATCGAAACGCACTAAAATGGTGCAACCATGCTCAGTGATACACACTTTAATTCTGAATTGCTCGACAGTATTTGGAAAAATTTAAGTACTGCCGTTATTCTACTCGACCATGATTTTAAACTGGTTTATGCCAATGATAGCGCCAGTGAGCTTTTAGGTTTAGGCCCGAAGCGAATCATCAATCAACCTTTCGACAACTTATTTAACTACCACTCAATAGACTTAAAGCGCATAGCTCAATATTCATTATTCGATGGTGTCGATTGCCATCAGCATAGAGCTGACGTAGTGTTCGTTGATTCTCGTCATGCAAAATTGACCATTAGTACACGACGTATAAGTCACAACGATAGTCACTATATATTGTTCGAATGCCGTCAAATGGATGATGAAATCCGTCACGATCAAGCCTCTAATCAAATGCATCAATATCAAGCTGCACGAAACTTAATTCGTGGTTTAGCACACGAAATTAAAAATCCTTTAGGTGGAATTCGCGGAGCGGCGCAATTATTGCAGTATGAGGTTGATCAGCAAGAACGAGATCAATGTGCTGAATTAATCATTGAACAAGCCGACCGTTTACGCGAGCTTGTAGACCGTTTACTTGGTCCGAATCAATTGCCACATAAATCTTATGGCAATATTCACCAAGCTTTAGAGTCAGTGATTAAACTGAGCATGTTAGACAACAATGCCAATATCACTTTAGTGAAAGACTATGATCCAAGTATACCAAGCGTATACATCGATCAAAGTAAAATTCAACAAGTGGTACTGAACATTATTCGTAATGCACAACAGGCACTCGTTGATGGTGGTGAGATAAGAATAAAAACCCGCATCAATCATCAACACAGACGCCCTGGTAAAGCACCGAAAAAGACCTTGCTGATACAAATTTCAGATAACGGCCCAGGTATAGACAAGAGTTTACGTGAAACCTTGTTCTACCCAATGATCACCAACAAAGAAAATGGATCAGGGCTTGGTTTATCGATAGCGCAAACCTTGGTTGACCAACATGACGGCCACATTGATTGTGACAGTTGGCCAGGCCATACAGAGTTTAATATCTATTTGCCTTTTACGGATTAATGGTTTTTTGGAGTAGTCATGAAAACAGTCTGGTTAGTTGATGATGATGCCTCAATTCGCTTTGTACTAGAAAAAGCGTTGGCACGTGCAGGATTTGAAACTGAAAGCTATGCAAACGCACAAGATGTGCTTAATGCATTAAAGTTTAGCCAGCCCACGGTATTGGTATCTGATGTGCGTATGCCAGGTATGGATGGTATGGCGTTACTTGAAACCATTGCTGAACAAAACCCGGGCTTACCGGTGATCATCATGACTGCTCACTCTGACTTAGATTCGGCGGTTAATGCATTCCAAAAAGGCGCATTTGAGTACCTTGCCAAACCGTTTGACTTAGATGAAGCTGTAGCGCTGGTAGAAAGTGCATGCCGAGCTAATTCCACGAAAAAAACTAAGCGAAAACAAGCACCACAAACTAATGCACATATAATAGGTGAAGCACCCGCTATGCAGGAGGTGTTTCGCGCGATTGGTAAATTATCAGCATCAAGTATGAGTGTGTTGATTAACGGTGAGTCAGGGACAGGTAAAGAGCTTGTCGCCAGTGCCCTTCATAATCACAGCCCACGCAAAGAAAACCAATTCATCGCCCTGAATATGGCTGCAATTCCTAAAGAGTTAGTAGAGTCAGAGCTATTTGGTCACGAAAAAGGCGCATTTACAGGGGCAGACAGCATCCGTAAAGGCCGCTTCGAGCAAGCAAATGGCGGCACCTTATTTTTAGATGAAATTGGTGACATGCCACTCGACGTACAAACACGTTTATTGCGCGTTTTAGCTGATGGCGAGTTTTATCGTGTTGGTGGTCATCAAAGCATTAAAGTTGATGTACGTATTATTGCTGCTACGCACCAGAATCTAGAAGATTTAGTAAAACAAGGCAAATTTCGTGACGATTTATTTCATCGTTTGAATGTTGTGCGCTTACGCTTACCTGCCCTACGCGAACGTACTGAAGATATTGAACGACTAGCACAACACTTTTTACATAAAAGTGCCAAAGAGCTACAAGTTGAAAGCAAAATATTAAGCCCAAAAGCCACAGAGCAGCTACGCTTGTTTAATTGGCCTGGTAACGTGCGACAACTAGAGAATACTTGCCGCTGGTTAACCGTAATGGCACCGGGTGAGCTTATCAGTGAACAAGATTTACCACCGGAGATTGTTGCTGTCGAGCCTACTGAGCAAGAAGGTGATTGGCTGGATGCATTTCAACAATGGCTTAACCTTGAACTTAAGCAAGGCAAAGAAAATATTTGGCCAGCCATTCAAGCTCAACTTGAAACTCGCTTGATTAAAACAGCTCTTGCCAACTGTGCTGGCCACAAGCAAGAAGCCGCAGTAAAGATTGGCTGGGGTCGCAATACATTGACCCGCAAGCTAAAAGAGCGCAATATTAGCTAATTTTAAGCTATACCGATGTGAGTCAATGAATTTAATCGAGCACATTCCACTCATTAAACAAATGGAAATTATTAACAGATTGCCGTTTTTTAGGGAGTTTACTCTCAGTGAGCGACAAGTGTTATTAGAGTCCTTCAGTCATTTATATTTGGTCAAACAGGGCCGCGCAGTTTTCAAACAATATGATACTGATAAACGACTTTATATTGTGCTAAGTGGCTCACTCATGGTGTTCAAACAAAGTCACTTACTTGAACTTGGCACAATCGAGCCCGGTGAGTTTATCGGTGAAGGCGCATTTATTAATAACCGAGAGCACAGCACCAGTGCACGCGCTAGAGTCGATACCATTTTGTTAGCTATCACCCCTGAAGCACTCATCCGCTTACCCAATGTGATCCGCGAGAAAATTAAAGATCGCATAATCGAAGGCATGAGTGAGCGTATTACTAAACTCAGTAATTACCTCGAATCAGGTAGTTAGTCCATATACACCACTTGCAATGAGCAATTCAACCAACTGGGCTTATTAACGCGAGCCGTATAACGATAAGTATCAGATGGTTTTAGACCAAAAGGGGTACTCACTTTTGGCGTTAAATGACTGTATGTTTGCGAGTAATTTTTATAATAAATGACTAAGTAGCCATATAAATAATCCCAATCTAGTGAGACTTTTCTACCGCTTGCAAGGGTAAAGTGTGCCTGCTTGTCATTAAATGTAACAGCAAGATCATTGTACTTGTCTTCAACACATCCAGTGGTGAGTACACGAGTCGGCATAGTAAAACTAGTTGCAGTATTTTTAGCTCTTAAGTAAAAGCCAATATTTCCATGATTGTAAAAGTGATTGGCATCTGTGGTGTACTTAATTTCAGCTTGATAACCCAGCCCCTGCATAATTTCTGCAAGTTGCTCGGTTTCATGAGTCAGAATTTTATCGCTCGATAACATTAAGGTCGCATCAGCAAAGTCTCTTGGAATAGGTAGCTTTGTGTATTCATAAGGTAAGCTTTGCTTATTTAAAGCTTGCTCTAATGTGTGCAGCTGTTGTTCATCAAGTTTTTCAGTGTATACGTACACTGTTGGTTGCTGACAACCTGCCAAAATTAAAAATAGGGCTGCTGAAATTATCCTTTTCATTTTCTTTCTCACTTTGGATTACAACTGTAGTCTAAAGTAAGAAAAACAATAAATCAATTAATTAAGATGTTTTTTCAGCCAACTATTAACACTTTGACGGGTATATAGAATATCTTTAAATAAACGGTGGGTTTGATGCTGGAGCAGTTTTTCTTTATTTGTTTCCCCTGAACTCAGCTGGCTATGATTATCATTAAATCGCGAAATTAACGCAAAACCTTGTTCTGATTTTTCAGGCTGAGACTTAATTGTTTGTGTTAACAAAGCTCGCACATCATCTGCTGCAAGCAATGACGAATCTTGCAAACCCATTAACTCTTTTCTTAGAGCTGATCTTACGCCCATTACAACTTCTCCTGAACGAATAAAAAATGAAACGGACATGCATTTAGCAATTTGTACACCAATTCCAAACGCGCGCAGTGTACTCAGTAAATACTGCAGTTTTTTTACTGTTTGTAAAAATTTAAGATTATTTATTGCTGTAAATTTTAACCGCTTGAAGAGCTTAAAAATTTAATCTTGGTTCAATTGAGTGCTAGGCTTTATAATGGCTGCGATTGAATTAAGAGAGACCAACATGAACGAAGATTTCATCGAAATTGAACTAGAAGAAGAGCCAATAGAACTATGCAACTTGCTAAAAGTGCTCGACCTAGTCGAAACAGGTGGCCAAGCAAAAGCTTTAATTGGTGAAGGTTATGTTGGGGTTAACTATGAAATTTGTACAATAAAGCGGAAAAAATTATACAGTGGTGACGTGCTGGCTTTTGATGGTGAATTGTTCCAACTCACATTAAGTGAAGATGCTACACCGAATCCTCGCCCACTGGAATCTGTTCAAAAAGCACAACCACAAAACAGTGAAGAAGCGCCAAAAAAATCAAAGCGTAAACGTACTAAAAAGCCAAAAGTGGACGAAAAAACCGGCCGCCGCCCTATCTCTTTTGGTTAACTAAATCTTGCTTAGTTAGCATAAATCACCTTTAATTGGATGCGATAATAACAACAATAAAAGGTGATTTATGGCTCCTCCGTCTTGGCTCAAGCCACTTGCTTGGGCAGCATTTGTTTGGAATCTTTTAGGCGTCATTGCATTTGTAATGCAGCTGTTGATAACACCCGAAATGATTAGCCAACTCCCTGAAGCACAACAAGCCGCATACCGCGACATCCCGCTCTGGTCAACGGCTGCCTTTGCAATAGCCGTATTTGCAGCAAGCTTTGCGAGCATCTTATTACTGGCAAAAAAAGCCCTGGCACGCGAGCTATTTTTAATCTCGTTTATCGCCGTATTAGTCCAGCAATATTATAATTTTGTGGTGATAGATAGCCTTGCCATGTTTGGTACTAGCGCATTAGCAATGCCATTCTGCGTGATCGTTATTGGTTTACTATTACTGTTTATTAGCCATAAAGGTAAACAACAAAACTGGCTCAACTAAAAGCACTTATTTCTGAGGGTGGTTTAAAATAACTACCCATTTATCTGTCCCTATCCCTTGAAATAAATCACATCGGCATCAACTATATTAGATAGCATATTTTTTCATCAGCTAGATGAATTTCTCAGCTGGTATTAAGTTTGCAATAACGCTGTGTCAATTTCGAAAAGGAAACAACAAGGCAAGCCAAACTGCTTGCTCAAACCACAGGGGCAAATAATGAATAACAGTTTTGATACCCAAAAGCAGCTTACGATTAATGGTGAGCAATATCATATTCACTCTTTACAAGGGTTAGGCGACAAAGCAAAACGTCTGCCATTCTCATTAAAAATCTTACTTGAAAACCTATTGCGCAATGAAGACGGCGTAAATATTAAAAAGCAAGACATCGATGCCTTATTAAACTGGGACCCACAAGCCAAACCGTCAGCAGAAGTGGCGTTTACGCCTGCTCGTGTTGTAATGCAAGACTTTACGGGTGTTCCAGCCATAGTTGATTTAGCTGCGATGCGTGATGCCATGGAAAAACTTGGTGGCGACCCTGCGAAAATTAACCCGCTATCGCCTGCTGAGCTGGTAATAGACCACTCAGTGCAAGTTGATGGCTATGGTGAAGATGGCTCATTCGACTTAAATGCAAAACTTGAATATGAGCGTAACAAAGAGCGTTACGAATTTTTACGCTGGGGACAAACCGCCTTCGATAATTTGAAAGTCGTGCCACCAGCTACCGGCATCGTACACCAAGTTAATTTAGAATATTTAGCCCGTGTGGTGTTTAACGATAGTAAAAATGGTAAATCACTCGCCTACCCAGATACCCTAGTCGGAACCGATTCGCACACCACCATGATCAATGGTCTTGGGGTACTTGGCTGGGGAGTGGGTGGTATTGAGGCCGAAGCAGCAATGCTTGGTCAACCAATCAGCTTACTCATTCCACAAGTCGTCGGCTTTAAGCTCAATGGTCGCCTGCCAGAAGGTACGACCGCAACAGATCTTGTGCTAACCGTGACAGAAATGCTGCGCAAGCATGGTGTCGTGGGTAAATTTGTTGAGTTTTATGGTGATGGTCTTGCTGATTTACCACTTGCAGACCGTGCAACTATCGCAAACATGGCGCCGGAGTATGGAGCAACCTGCGGTATTTTCCCAATCGATGATGAAACCATTAACTACCTGCGTTTAACAAACCGCGATGACAAACAACTTAAACTCATCGAAGACTATGCGAAGCATCAAGGCTTGTGGCGTAATCCTGGCGATGAAGCTCATTATACCGACACACTTGAGCTATCGCTTGATGATGTAGTGCCGAGCCTTGCCGGCCCAAAACGCCCACAAGATAGAATCGCCCTAGACAAAGCTGGTGATATCATTGGTGAGCACTTAAAAGGCTTCCAAGATGAGCGCATGCAACACCGTGATAAAAGTGATGTTCAAGAGGCTCGCATTGAAGATGAAGGCCCAGCAACCAATCCTGATGAGCCAGTGAACGAAGCGCAATATATGGGTGCAGCTAAAGTTAACTTTAAAGGCGAAGAGTTTGAGCTTAAAGATGGTGCTTGTGTGATTGCAGCAATTACAAGCTGTACAAACACCTCAAACCCAAGTGTTATTTTAGCTGCAGGTTTAGTTGCTAAAAAAGCCAAGCAATTAGGCTTAAAGGTTAAGCCATGGGTAAAAACCTCACTTGCTCCAGGCTCACAAGTCGTGACTGATTACTTGAAAAAAGCCGACTTAATGGATGATTTAGATGCTTTAGGCTTTAATCTTGTTGGTTATGGTTGTACAACCTGTATCGGTAACTCTGGACCTTTAGCTGATGAAATCACTGATGCAATTCAAAAACATAAACTAGTAGTCAGCTCTATTTTATCGGGTAATCGTAACTTTGAAGGCCGTATTCACCAAGATGTGAAAATGAACTTCTTAGCGTCACCACCACTTGTGGTTGCATACGCTATAGCTGGTCGTACAGATATAGACGTTTATAACGAGCCCCTTGCACAAGATCCTAATGGTAATGACATTTACCTAAAAAATATCTGGCCAAGTGTCAGTGAAGTTAGCGAGCTAGTCCGTGAAACAGTAACCAAAGAAATGTTCGCATCAAGCTATAGCAATGTGTATCAAGGCGATGATCGTTGGCAAAAAATTCAAATTCCTGATGGCAAACTTTATGATTGGGATGATGCGTCAACCTATATTAAAAGAGCGCCATTCTTTGATGGCATGGAGATTGAGCCCCCAGGGATCCCAAGCATAAATGGTGCACGCTGTTTAGCTAAACTAGGTGACTCAGTAACCACTGACCATATTTCACCAGCGGGTGCGATTAAAGCAGATGCCCCAGCAGGTCTTTACTTGCAAGAGCATGGCGTACAAAAAGCACAATTTAACTCATATGGTTCGCGCCGTGGTAATCACGAAGTAATGATGCGCGGCACCTTTGCCAATGTGCGTTTACGTAATCTATTAGCACCGGGTACTGAAGGCGGTGTTACCCGTATACAACCAAACGATGAGCTCGCTAGTATTTATGATGCAGCCATGCAATATCAACAAGATGGCACGCCACTCATTATTTTAGCAGGCGCGGAATATGGCACAGGTTCATCACGAGATTGGGCAGCTAAAGGTTCACTATTACTTGGTGTTAAAGCCGTTATTGCACAAAGTTATGAGCGTATTCACCGTTCTAACCTCATTGGTATGGGTGTATTACCACTGCAATTTAAAGAAGGTGAAAGCTATGAATCACTGGGCCTAACAGGTCAAGAGTCATTCGATTTTGAAGGTTTATACGACAAAACCAATGAAGTAAGCGTAATTGCCACTAACAGTGAAGGCAAACAAATTAGCTTTAGTGTTGATGTGCGTATAGACACCCCTAAAGAATGGGATTACTACAAGCACGGCGGTATTTTACAGTATGTACTGCGTAATATGCTGGCTGAGCAGTAATTGATTTAAGTTAACTAAGGGGCTGAATTTTCAGCCCCTTTTTTTGTTTAAAACACCAATTAATTGCAGTTTAGACCAACACAATTATTTACAAAAAATGAAAAGCACATAAAAATCAGCATGTTAAAATTGGACCATAGTTTGCAAATACTAACCAGATAAAAATCACAATAATTTTGGAATCCATATGACTATTGCCTCATTCAAACGCGCAATTTGCGCGACTGCCATCTCATCAAGTTTATTATTAACTGGCTGTGTTATTCATGTCTCTCCGGGTCAAATCGCAGAACAAAAACAACAAGACTTAAACGTTTCGGCTGCAGATATAAGCGAATTAAAAATTGATGCCGAAGCAGGTTCTCTGATCATCAAAGGCGACCATAACGCCACAGCTATCACTGTGAATGCCAATATCTATGCTGCTAAAGGCGATGAAACCTATACACTAACCCTCGAAAAGCACGGCGACACCGCAGAGCTTATCAGCAAGCTCAATAATGGTAGCTTGTCGTTTTACAGTGGTTCATCACCTCATATTGATTTAATTGTCTCTGTACCTAGCAACCTTAAACTGGATATCGATGATGACTCAGGTGACATCGTTATACGTGCAATGCAAAACAATATCAGCATTGATGATGACTCAGGATCAATTTTGATCGAAGGTGGTCACAATATTAATATTGATGATGACTCGGGCGATATTCGCATTAGCAATGTAAGCGGAAATATCAACATTGAAGATGACTCTGGTTCAATTATGATAGACCAAGGCCAAGGACGTATTGATATTGAAGATGACTCAGGAGATATCCGCATCGAGAACAGCCAAGGTCCAGCACGTATTATTGATGAATCAGGTAGTATCAGCGTTAAAACACTGGCGGGTGCACTTACTATCGAAGACGGCTCTGGTGATATAGATGTAAGACAAATCAAAGGACTTGTTATTATTACCGATGGCTCTGGCAGTATTTATGTTGATGACACACTAGGCCTGACAATTATCGAAGCAGGTTCAGGTGATTTAAGTATCGATAACATCAACGGTCCTGTAAAACTGGATAGATAATCAACAATTGCTTGATTTAGAACAATCTATTAAATAACCACAGCACCTACACTTTAATTAAGGCTAAAGTGAGGTGCTTGTATGACTGAACGAAACATCATTCGAATCTTAAAAACCTTCATCATTTTAGGTTTATGCTTAATCGTTTTGGGGCATTCTTTATTAGCCGGCAATTACTTAGGTGATAGCATGGGTGTGCATGGCATAATGATCAGCGCAGCGTGTATTGCTGTTGGTGTGCTATTCTCACTGCCAACAAAAATTTATCTCACTATTTTACTGATGAAAATGGAAAGTGACCTCACCGCACAGAACAAGCAAAGTTAATTGCCACCTTGCTCTTTTAGCTGCTTTTCAAGCTGCTTAGTACGCTGCTCCATGAGCTGTTTTACCTGCTCGGCTTCTTGCATCATCTTTTGTACATTTTTAGGGTCGTATACTCCAAGTGCTGAAGATTTTTCGTCAGCTTTAACTACTGCTGGTTGATTCTCATCAGCCTGAAAAGTCTCTGCAGGTAGCACCGTTATCTCGTTCGGATCTAAACTTACTGCGGTACTAGCGTAATTTGGGTGAGGTGTATCAGCATAGTGCCACTGACCATGTTCATCTTGCCATTTATAAACTAAAACTGGTGCATTTACATCTTTGTTAAAATTCAATTTCTCAGTTAGTTTTTTAGCTTGAATGCTTAAGGTATCGGCACCCTGCGAAGCAAAATCACTCACATCATCGCTGACTTTTTCTGAGTAACGCTCAAACATACTAAGCTCTAGGTAAGGCCTACCGTCTGGCTTTTTAATGTAAAATAGCAGCGCCACACTGGTCAGTAACATCATAACGGCAAGATAACAAAAACGCTTAATCATTCCATTTACCTATTATTGGTAGCTACTCTCAATCTTAGCAAATTCACCAGTTGATTTAAGATTTTTAATAAACTTACTGAATTGCTCACTCATTCGTTTTCCTTTTTCATTATAAGCAAACTGTAGTTGCATCGGCGCTTTGCCAACACTGTAATCACTCACAGTGAATTTGTTAAAAATTTTATTCTTCGATTTATACCACTGTAGTGTATTTTTTGCGATGACGGCAACGCGTTGGTTTTGTTCCATATCAACCAAAGCGTTAAGCATTTCAATCTCAGAATAAAAGTCCTCGCGATGTAGCTCTCCTGAAGCAAACATAGATTCAAACTGCGGGTAGGTATAACCAAACCGAGCCATTAAAACATAGCCATTGAGCTTATCAAGTTTAGGAATATGGCAACCAGTTGGCATTACAAGAATATCCTCAACAACGGAAATACTATCACTCCAATAATATTGGTTGTTTCCTCGATACCATTGTTCAGACTCTAAACGAGCGTCGACTTTGCCTTCATCAAGTAAGTGCTGCGAGCGCACCTCTGGTACAAGGATATATTGAATATTATGATTGTATTTTTCAGCAAAACGAATTAATAGCTCATCAACAAGTCCCTTCTGGCCACTATCGGCGAAGTGATAAGGGGGATAATCTGTGTCATACAGCGCAACTTTGAGCATTTCAGCCCGAGTCAATGGCGCAATAATTAACAGTAATAAAGCAACAACACGAGTCATAGATTTCTCTCACAAAATTACGCCTGAGAATTGTATATAAATAATACAAAAAAAGCGCAACCTAGGTCGCGCTTTACGAAAATTCTGATAGGAATTTAGGATTAGATACCATCACCATCAATATGTAAGCCACATTCACGGTTTAAACCGAAGAAACGAGTCTCTTCTTCTGTCATTCCAGGCTCAAGTTTACGGGTCGTGTGTACATCCCCCATCGACACATAGCCTTGCTCCCAAAGTGGGTGATACGGCAAATCGTGCTTAGTTAGGTACTGATAAATATCTCGGTTGTTCCACTCAATAAGTGGATACACTTTCACTGTACCTCGGCTAATTTCAACAATCTGCTTATCAGCACGACTTGATGATTGGTCACGGCGTAAACCGCTAAACCACGTACCGGCTTCCAGTTCGTTTAATGCGCGGCTCATTGGCTCAACTTTATTAAGTTGATTGTACTGTTTGATGCCAGCTTCACCTTGCTCCCAAAGTTTACCAAACTTCGCTTCTTGCCACGCAGGACTAAGCTCAGCTTTATAAACTTTAAGATTAAGCGCAAGTCGCTCTGTCATTTGCTCGATGAACTGGTAGGTTTCAGGAAACAAATAACCAGTGTCAGTCAGTACCACTGGAATATCTGGCTGCTGTGATGTCACTAAGTGCAACATCACAGCCGCTTGAATACCAAAACTAGACGACAAAAAGTGCGTGCTTGGTAAGTTTTCAAGTGCCCACGCAACACGCTCCTCAGCGCTTTTATCAGCCAGAAGACCATTAATATCAGCCAGCATGGCTGTTTGGTCTTCTTTGCTCATCGTTAAGATGTCTTTAAATTCACTCATGGTTAATTCCAAACCTTAAAGCGGTGTCGCTTATAAAATTATGCGTGAAAATCGGTTACTGAAACTTTGACTTCAGCAACAATGCCTTTGCGAATTACAAAATCACCAAAACACTCACCGTCATTACGCTCACTTGCCCATTGGCCGATTAGCTTATCGAATGCGTCTAGGTATACCTCTTCGCCAACATTTTCTAAATACAATTTAGGAATACGCGTACCTTCACGGTTACCACCTAAGTACACGTTGTATTTACCCGGACCTTTACCAACAAGACCCGCTTCAGCCAACATTGCTCGGCCACAGCCATTCGGGCAGCCAACAACACGCATAATGATATTGTCATCACTAATTCCGTGCTTAGCTAATAGCGCTTCAGTCTTCTCAATTAAGCTTGGTAAATAACGCTCAGCTTCTGCCATCGCTAATGGACAAGTTGGTAATGCCACACACGCCATTGAATTTTTACGCTGCTCTGTATGACTGTCATCAATTAAGCCATGGTTGCGCGCAATCTCTTCGATCACGGCTTTTTGATCCGCAGGAACACCTGCGATGATCAAGTTTTGGTTTGCCGTCATACGGAAATCACCTTGGTGAATTTCTGCAATTTTACGGCAGCCTGTTTTAAGAGGTTGATTTGGGTAATCTAAAATACGTCCACTTTGGATAAACAGCGTTAAGTGGTGCTTACCATCAATACCTTCAACCCAACCGATACGGTCACCACGGTGAGTAAACTCATACGGGCGGCTCTGCTCGAACTGAACACCGGCACGTTTTTCAACTTCTGCTTTAAATACATCAGAACCTACACGGTCTAGTGTGTACTTAGTTTTCGCATTTTTACGATTTGAGCGGTTACCCCAATCACGCTGTACAGACACAACATGCTCAGCAATTTTTAGGGTGTGCTCAAGTGGAATAAAGCCAAAGTCATCCGCTTTACGAGGATACGTTGCTGTATCACCGTGAGTCATCGCAAGACCACCACCGACTAACACGTTAAAACCAACTAACTTGCCGTTTTCTGCAATCGCCACGAAGTTTAAGTCGTTAGCATGAACATCCACTTCATTGTTCGGTGGAATTGTTACTGTGGTTTTAAACTTACGCGGTAAGTAAGTTGAACCTAAAATTGGCTCTTCAGTGGTTTCACTCTTTTCACCATCTAACCAAATTTCAGCGTACGCTTTGGTTTTTGGTAATAGGTGTTCAGAGATCTTAGCAGCCCATTCGTAAGCTTCTTGGTGAAGCTCAGACTCAACAGGGTTCGTCGTACATAATACGTTTCGGTTTACATCGCCAGCAGTTGCAATTGAGTCAATGCCCACGCTATTAAGCATTTGGTGCATGCCTTTAATGTTTGGCTTAAGCACACCGTGGAACTGGAACGTTTGACGCGTCGTTAAACGAATACTGCCATAGCTGGTTTTCTCTTCAGCAAACTTATCAATCGCTAACCATTGCTCTGGTTTGATGATGCCGCCTGGCATACGAGCACGTAACATAACGTTATGTAACGGCTCTAATTTTTGTTTAGCGCGCTCAGGACGAATATCACGGTCATCTTGCTGGTACATGCCGTGGAAACGGATCAGTTGGAAGTTATCAGCAGTGAAACCACCGGTGATCTCGTCTTTTAAATCTTGTTCAATTGTGCCACGTAAAAAGTTACTTTCTCTTTTCAAACGCTCGTTATCAGAAAGCTTTACGTTTTTGTCTTGTTCGCTCATGGTA